>Ga0307514_10000847_pt1 | contig 49358 bp, 43 predicted proteins | sample 16_EM_MG_FD_203088 | JGI IMG/M metagenome (GOLD analysis project Ga0307514, IMG submission 203088) | Populus trichocarpa ectomycorrhiza microbial communities from riparian zone in the Pacific Northwest, United States - 16_EM | ecosystem: Host-associated > Plants > Roots > Unclassified | place...
GTGTGAACGGCTACAGCATAACTGCAGCCCCTGCGAAGAGTGTAACACACGTGTCGTTCTGATGGTGCGTATACCGGGCGCATAGTAATGGAGGTGAGTATGCAACGCGACCCGTCGCCTGGGCGACAGGTAGCGTGTAATTCTCCGTCAGAGGGTTCGAGGTTCCGTCAGAGCCGTCAGAGCCGTCCGCAACACCCGGGTGTTTCAGACGGAAACTAGGGTTGTTGCTGATGAATTGAAGACAATTTGAGGAGACGCGAGAACAGCCAAGCGACCTCCAGAGTAGAGTCAGGATGGCTCCCCAGCAACCTGAGCGACATGAGAGAATATTCCAACCTGACGGGAAAGACGGGAATAACGGGCGTCACGAGACGCAGAAGCAGCAGTGTAGGCAGCATTGAGTCATCAGTGCTGTCCTTACCACCACCTACTACGATGTCGAATAAATCGACGGTTTACGAGGGCAGCATTTTAGCTATGCCACCCAGTGCACTCCCCATGGATCCTTTTTCGACTCCTAAGGCGACCACTGGAATTATCGCGCAGAGGTATATTCAGTCGGAGGAAAATACCAGCCAGCATGCCGAAAAGGAGGGGGGGATGGAGGAGACCCGGAAAGTCTACACACCCATTCCGAGAAAATTCGAAATTAGCGACGACAGCGAAGTTAGCGATAAGGCGATGACAGAGGTGGAGTGGATGGAGGAGGAACCCTACATGACGCCAACGAAGAAGGGAAAAAAGCGCAATAAGGGGAAGGGAGTTAGGAGGCCGGTAACGCCCGAAAGACCAATCCCGAATATGCCGCAGACGCCAAGCAGGAGAAAGTTGGAGGCTGATTGGGCCAAGCCTGCAGAGCGGTTGACGAATAAGAAGAAGCCAGCTAATCTGGAGGCTGTTATTGGTGAGTATCTTCAGAACACTAATGGGCTGAGGGATTTTATGGTTGGAAGAGAAGATTACGATGTGAAGTATGCAGCGTGGTATCGCGAGCAGGCCGAACACATTGCAGTGAGACAGAATCATACGGACGTGGGAGTTATGTCGATAAGGAAAATCGCTCAAAATATTCAAACTGAGGTTGAGTTGGAAAGGGAATATGCGAGCGAGAGAGTAGAGAAGCTTGACGACAGGTTGAGCAAAATAGAGAAGAAGTTGGCTAAGATAGCACCGGTGAATATGGCCAAGACGATTGAAAATGCAATGAGTGCTTGCATGGAAAAGATGGTGGACCAATTAACCGAGAGGGTGGTTGAGAGGTTCGAGAATATGGCGGAAGAAAGCCGGAAGAAGAATGAAATCCAAAGGGGGAAACAGATAGAAGCCACCCCTGAGGAGGAAGATATGAGCAATATTGAATTTGAGCCGGGAGCGACTTTTTCGGAGGAAGAGAATGCGAAGGTGGAAAGAGTCATTTGGGCTGAAATGGAGGTGGATGAGCCAGCATTGGAGCAATCCAAGCATGCGCCGGTGATTGCACCCGAAGGAGTAAGAGGAGAGTTTCCGCGGTTGGAGGTGGGGCAGGTTACGATTCTGAAAAAGAAGCCGGTGGTGCCAGTGGTGCCACAACAAAAGAAGAAGGAGGTGGAAAAACCGGAGGTAAAGGAGGTACCAAAGGGACCGAAGGCTGGGACTAAGAAGCTGGAGGTTAAGAAGCCGACCGAGAAGAAGCCGGAAGGAAAGAAACCGGAAGAAAAGAAGAAGGAGACGTGGGCGCAGCGAGCGGCGGCACCAGCACGACGGAAGAAACAACCCGAACAACGACAGCAGCAGCAACGTCAAGGGGAAAACAAGAAGAAGGGGGATGGCTTCACTGAGGTGAAGAGGCAGCAATAGAAGAAAGATGGGTTGTGGCCGGTCCCCCCAGGACAGAACTCGATGGGGAAAAGGAGAGTTATGTTCAAGAGAGATAACGGACTCCCTCTTTCTCAGAAGAAAGATTTGGACATTTCGTCGGAAGTGAACAGAGCACTTTTTGAGGCGAAGGTCCCATATTTTGTGCCCATCCAAGTGGTTACGAAGAACACCCGAGGATGCTTATCAACGATCACGACCCCTGGAGCAACCGCCGAGATGTTAATCAGGTACAGGGAAATTGTGATCAAGGCGGCGAGAAAGGTGGACGCAGGCATTGTGGACATCGAAACAAAATGAACTCTGGGAGAGAGTAAAAATGCACGGCGTCAATTTTGATAGGTATTTGGGGAAGAAGACAGGGGGAGGACTTGAAAAATTGAGGCAAGAATTGCAGGCTGAGAATGAGAGGGTGGTGTTGCCCCTCGCCATCAGTTGGATTGGAGGACCAAAGGATGTGCAGAAAAAGAAGGCAGAGGGGAAGAAAGCATCATCGGTTGTGTTTGCGGTCAAGGGGAGTAAAATGGCCGAAAGAGTGTTAAAGGGAGGGTTGAGGGAGGCAGGAGTGAAATATGATGTGGAGAGGTTTATGACTGCCGGACCGGATTCCTTTTGTGGAGTATATTGTCGATGGGGACATGTTGAGACAAAGTGTGGGGCTTTGAAGATGCCGGCTTGCATGTTGTGTGCAGGAGGACATTTGACGAAGGACCATAAGTGCAACGTCGTAGGTTGCAAAGCGAATGCGGGACAGAACTGCACCCATAATGTTGACAAATGCGTCAATTGTAAGGGTAATCATATCGCGAAGGCTAATGTTTGTGTTAAGAAACAGGAAGCCATTAAGACAGCGAGGGAACAAAGGCGAACCTGGAAGGAGAGAGAGGGAGAACGCCGAAATGTGACGACAGATCAGCCGAAGAAGCCGGATCAAGTTGAGGATGGGGGACCTTCCACAGCAGAAGCCGAGAAGAAAGCTCCGTCAGACGAGCGGCCAGGAAAGGAGCCGGAAATTCAAGTTGTTTCGACACAAGCGACATCCGAGCCAAGCTCTAGCACAGGGATCCCAGAAACCCCCATGAAGCAATGGTGAATTGCATAATGCATAATTGTGGGAGGGGGTACGATGCGACGATGATTGCGTTGGAAAAGGGAATTGTTTGGGGGGCTGATGTTGTGATGATGCAAGAACCGGTGGTGGAGGAAGAGGGATACAACATTAGTCACCCAGGATATAGATTGATCAGGGGAGGAAGAATAACGACCGCGATACGAAGAGATACGCACCTGGAGTTTTCGGAAGTGGATATGGGGGGAGATGGAGACGTACAGGTGTTTGACATAAAATATCCCTCGGGGAGAGAAATGAGATTGGTGAATGTGTATGATCAGCTGAGGCAGGTGGAGGGGGTGAGAAGCCAAGGCAGATCGGCGCAGACAGCAAGATGGAGAGAGATTATGGGGCGGAACAAGATCCTGTTAGGAGAAGATTGGAATGCTCACAGTGATAGATGGGATCCGGAATGCCCACCAAAAAGAGATGAAGTCTTTCTAACAAATCTTATGGATGAGTATGATTTGACTGATGTTACCGATGGGGAAGCGACCCATACGAGTACGACGAATGGCAAAATTTCGAGATCGTCAATAGATTTCTTTATAACGAAAGCCGAGATGGCCGATAATTTGGAGATATCTACAGATTTGGCAACTACTTCGGATCACGTGATTGTGTGTGCCCACCTAAGATGGGACGAAGGGGAAGGAGTCAAAGTATCGAGAAAGGTTACAGGATGGGATATTGATGGGCTCAAGTTGGAGGAGGAAAAAGAAAATTATGACAAAGCAGAAAAATATTGGAAGGGTAAGAGCTCAGAGAGACCCGTTTTGACCGAGAAGAGCAGTGGAGAAGATTTACAGAAGGAAGCTGAGTGGATACAGCGGAATTTTGTTAATCATCTTAATAGGTGCTGCAAAAAAGTTAAAGTTTGTACGAGATCTAAGAGGTGGTGAAATGAGGAGATCGCAGAAAATTGAAGGATTTTGGGCTCGTTAAAGAGGGCCAGACGAAGGGGGGAAGCGACGCAGCAACAGGTTAAAAAGCAGCGAAGCAACGTCCGGAGAAAAATCCGACAATCGAAAATGAAGATGTGGTAGGATTTTTTGTCCTCCGCAACGAAGGATCAGGTATGGCAGGCCTTGAGGTATACAAAACCAGGGGGTCAGCAAACGATGAAGGCTTTGAAATCCAGGGATAGAGTCATGGCGGAATTCTGGGAAGACAAGGCAGAGTTGATCAAAGAAGAAGCGTTTCCGAAACCTTTGAAGGGTGTGGAGAGAAAGACCCAAGAAGAGGGAGGGGAAATGTGGAAGAAAATTACTAATGAGGACATCCGATTGGCTCTGTTCGATCAATCAGTTAAGAAGGCACCGGGTCCGGATAGATTGGGTTTTAAGGCAATTAGGTTATTGTGGGAGTGGGATGCTCTGAGAATAATCGCGATTGTTAAGGTGACATTTAGGTTAGGGATAAACCCACAAGTTTGAAAGGAAGCGAGGGGGGTAGTTATACCGAAGCCGAATAAGCCAGATTACGGAGTCGCCAAAGCATATAGGGTGATTACGTTGTTAAATTGTCTGGGAAAAGTGGTCGAGAAGGTAGCAGCGAATGCAATAGCAGAGCAGTGTAAGCGAAGGCAGCTACTTCACGACCGACAGTTTGGATGCAGAAAGAGAAGGTCAGCAATAGACGCAGTTGGAAGGTTGATGAAGAGAGTTGAAGAAGCGTGGGGAAGGGGGAATACTGCGGCAGTGTTGTTGATGGATGTCAAGGAAGCCTTCCCACATGTGGCGAAGGGGAATTTGATAAAAAGAATGGAAGAAATGCGGTTTGAAGCTGATCTGGTGAGATGGGTGGAAAGCTTTATGGAAGAAAGAAAAGTGATTATGTCGATGGATGGAAAGGAAGGAGATAGTATGGATGTGGAAACGGGAGTTCCGCAGGGGTTGCCAGTATCGCCAGTACTTTTCGTTATATATCTTTCGGGATTGTTGGGCAGAGTTGAAGAACATGAAGGAGAGTGCGGAAGTGAAGGGATATCTTTCGTCGATGATGTGGCATGGGTGGTGGAAGGTGAAGATGTGGGGGAATGTACGCAATGATTAGAAGGATGTGCCAATGAAGCATAGATTTGGCCGAAGGGAAACGCCTGTCAGTTTGACATTGAAAAAACCGATGCGATATTGTTCACTTGAAAGAGAAGCAATAAGGAACCCAAGATGAAGGCCAAGATAAGGGTCGGAAGTCATGAGGTTCCATACAATAAAGAAGCGACAAGGTGGTTGGGGGTATGGCTGGATAGTATGCTTACTCTGAACGACCACACGAAAAAGATCTTCGTGAAAGCAAGAAGAGCGCAAATTAGGGTACGATCCTTGATGATGAAGAAAGGATTAAGCCTGGAAGGATGCCAACGAATTCAAATCGCTGCAGTACAGGCCGTTGCGTTATACGGTGCTGAGTTGTGGTGGAAGAAACAGAAAGGCAAAGCTCAGGAGGTACAACAAATTTTAAATGAGCAAGGCAGAAGGGTAACCGGATGCTTTAGGACGACACCTCAAGGAGCTTTGATGAATGATGCTGGACTTAGACCGGCAAATGCGATTCTTAATAACCGGGTTAGGCGGTATAAGATGAGGCAAATGATGATGCCTGACGCTTCAGGCGGAGGGAGAATGATAGAGATGGAACGAAATGTGGTTAGGAGGGTGGAGGGGATTGATGAGTTGATCCCGGAGGATTACCCCTTGGAGAAGAGGAGATATGAGGGGACCACGTTACCGGAAATCAGAAAGAGGCTGAAAGGCCAAGTGATAATTCAGGACGAAGAACAGGCGTTGGAAGAGGCGAGGAAAGAAAGAGAAGACCTGGTTCTTTGGACGGATGGAGCGAGAAAAGAGGATGAGTGGGTTGGGTGTGCAGTGGTATGGAAAGAGGAAAGATGGAATAAGAGGAGGGTACACCTAGGCCGACAGAAGGAAGCGTTTGATGCAGAAATGTACGTGATGTCGGAAGCAGTGAAAATTGCAAATGAGATTTGCGGGAAAAAGGAGTGAGCAGAGTGACAATTTTTACGGACTCCCAAGCAACTTTAAGAAGAATACAATCGGACGAACCAGGACCAGGACAGGTGCTAGCGTTACGGACGATGAATTGGGGAAAGCGAGTTGACTGATAAAAACATCCAGATAGAGTACCGGTGCGTACCTGCGCATAAGGGTGTGGAAGGCAACGAAGAAGCGGACCTACAGGCAACAAAAGCGGCTTATAAGTATTGCGGAAGTTATACCGAAACGCAAAATCCGCTACCTCATTTGAATTATATATCTTTCGCTCACATTGGTCGACGATTAACGGAGACGAAATGGGAAGAAAGTGAGAAAGAAATAAAGGATATGGGAAAGAAGTCGAGGCACAGTTACCGGTATGATTTGGTGAAGAGGGGGGGTAACGGTGCAGTGATGAAATCCCAAAAATCGATTGCGGCGAGGTTTTATCAACTTAAGACAGGGCATGCTCTTATGGGGAAATACTTAGTGCGCATCAGAAAAAGAAGAGATATGAAGTGCTGGTGGTGTGGGCACGAATATCAGACAAGAGATCACCTTTTTAAGTGGTGTAAAAGATGGAACCGAGAACAGAAGCGGCTTTGGGTTGACGGGCAAGAGGGGGAAGATGGGTATGAAGGGATTGAGAAAGTGATGAAGAAGCCGAAGATTAGTTTGCCGATGTCTCTTGTTTTTGCGGAGGAAAAATGTTCGCGGGCACTGTTAGATTTTCTTTGTTTGACAGATGTTGGCAGAATTAGCAGAGTGGTGGAGGAGGTGGAGAACTCAGATCACAAGGAGTCGAGTGATGGGGGGGTGTAAAAGCTGATGTTGTTTTTTGGCGGTTTCTTTTGTTTTTGGGGAAGAGGACTCGCGACTTTGCTTTTGTTTCTTTACGTTACGGAAGAAGTGGGGAGGAAATATGTACGGGATATATGCCATGGCCGCCAGCGGCCGAATGCAATATGATTACAAAAAAAAAAAAAAAAAGCTTCCCATGGCAAAAAGATACTCAGCTTGAAGCGCTACTCTCAAGCGCTCTCTCAAGCGTGCACTCCATAATTAGTATCGGTAGTGTATAGCATCAGTGGAAGCCTACTAACAGTAAAGGTTTACATGTACCCATAGGCTCATAGACTTCTCCGGCCGTATAGGCTTCCATAGGCCCACGTGTGGATGACTATGGGTTGACTATGGACCGCAGGGGTCTACGGGAAGCTTGTTATGAGCTGCACGTGTGTGCGTAGCATAGTCTATAGTTGTTTGAACTTTCGCCGACGCGTCCAAGGAGTACACCATACTTCTCATTTCGGGTGATTCTCTAACTACCTGATTGACGGCTGATGTGACGGTCTTGAACCCCGCAACAGTGGGACCACCAAACTCAAATCAAATCCAGAGCATCATATCCTCAAAACCCATCAGACCAAAAACTCCAATAAGAAGGCGGAAATAGGCAGTGTAATATCGCAAAGCGTTACTGATTCCATAAAACCATGTACACCTCTTATATCCCAAAACTGTACTGCAGCATTGCTGAAAGAAAATCCTCGAATCTAGAGCACCAGCGATATCCCAGTTGCTCAAGGCCGCCCGCACCACATGACAACACACTTCTAATCAGAGTACAATATTGCGGGTACCCGCCGTTGACCATAAGCGACCGCCTATCCGCTCCGGATGAGGATCACCAACACATTTTCAGGTGAGCAGTTGGTGGATTCTTGGCTGGATATATCTGCGGCTTCCCGGGTAGAGTTGATTCTTCGAGAAAGAGAGAAGGCAGTTCGTCCGTATAGGTCTTACTTTTGAGAAAGATGGGTTCACATGCTCCCATGGTAGTGGTCGTGAGGCATGTTTCCCGCGTTCAAATGCCTAATACCCGATTGATAGTATGCAATACCTAACGGCCAACTCCCAAATACTCTTAAGGTGGACGTCTGTTAAACATAACCAGCCATCTTACACACATATTCCAGTTAACGGGGCAGTCCGAGTGGCGGGCCTGCTGGGATGGCCACCGGTGGGTATGATATCTTGCTTCTAATAGTTTTTAATACGTTTTATTGTATGCTATGCCCTCCTCAGACCTTTGGAGTTGTAGTCTTCCTTATGAATCAACCAATCGATAAAGCCGCATAACATAATGTTGGGGCATCGCCAATGTCTTTCATCGGTCGTGTATATATTTCCAAAACCCATATATTGGAACATCCCACTTTAGTGACCTGGCAACAGAAAGAGTCTCGGGTGGTGATGCATGCTAGGCCGAAACTGTCACACACCACCGTCAGATGGTGGATGACGAATCTGGGTAACAATTCTGACACGTTGTTTCCTGATGTTGCCGGGCGGCTACGTTCGTTCGTGGCGGCTTCCCCCGGATCAATGTTCGCCATCGGGGTTAGATAATTCACTTTAGTACTTATCGTACAACCTTATGCATGATCAACACTGGAGTTGGCAATGATGCGACTCTCATGTGCTGACGAGAGATAGCTGCATGGTCTTAGTACTTCATGTTGGGTTTCAATGAAAGCCTTGAAACACCAGTTAGCTGCTTCAGACCATGTGTTGCGGTCGAATGGCTTTGTTAAACAACCACCGATGATCATCGCGGAAAATACAGAATCTTCTCTCACAGCGCCTCTCATTCCATTATCTTCCATTCCAAATGTCATTAGATCCAATATCGTTCTCTTTTATTGATTTTGACTCAGAGTGACGGCTTTTCCTGCGGGTAAGCCCTAAACCCCTGACTGCATCGCCCACAACGGAGTTGTCGTGCTCAGAAGTTCGCTGACAAATCGGATTTTGATTTCGAAGCAAGGTGCGATTTTGCCACCTCCCAACTAGCTATATCGACCACCCGACCGACCGACAGGCAACGACAACGACAACGATACGACTGACGACTCCCGCCCATCACTACCACAGAAACACTGATACAATGGCTCGCCGTCCCGCCCGTTGCTACCGCTACTGCAAGAGTATGTTTCTCGAGAGATCCGACGATGTGGGGAAGTTCTGAGTTGCTAACGAGTGCAATAGACAAGCCGTACCCCAAGTCTCGGTTCAACCGTGGTGTCCCCGATCCCAAAGTCAAGATCTTTGATCTTGGACGCAAGCGCGCCGGCGTTGACGATTTCCCGCTGTGCATCCACTTGGTTTCCAACGAGTACGAGCAATTGTCCTCTGAGGTTCGTTTCTCTCAGCCGACGCCGCACGTTCGTTTCCGCTGATACTTCTACAATACAGGCTCTCGAGGCTGCCCGTATTTGTGCAAACAAGTACCTTGTCAAGATCGCCGGAAAGGATGGCTTCCACTTGAGGATCCGGTATACTACTCTACGAACGAGTTGATGATTGTGGGTCGCTAACATTACCAGTGCCCATCCCTTCCATGTCATCCGTATCAATAAGATGTTGTCGTGCGCTGGTGCCGATAGATTGCAGACGGGTATGCGTGGTGCTTGGGGTAAGCCCAACGGTTCCGTTGCTCGTGTCAACATTGGCCAGATCCTATTGTCCGTCCGCACACGTGACTCAAACCGTGCGACTGCTCTCGAGGCTCTGCGGAGATGCCAGTACAAGTAAAGCCCTCTGCCCCCCTTCTACGTTAACAACATCTGACAAAGTGTGCTCCCACAGGTTCCCTGGTCGCCAAAAGATCATCGTCTCCAAGAACTGGGGCTTCACCCCTCTCCGCCGTGACGAGTACATCGAGAAGCGACAGAATGGCGAGGTCCAGCCCGACGGTGCCTACGTCAAGTTCTTGAGGCCCCACGGTAACCTCGCTGCCAACGTCAAGGCCTACCCCGCTGCTTTCGCAGCAATTGCTGCCGCATAAATGGTTGCTGATTCATAAGGGATTGGGATCGGAAATGGAGTTTTTGTATGAGCAAAATAAACTGCGTTGGAATCTCGTGAGAAAAGGTGGCTTTTGTTTTTCTACGAGAGTAATTTGATTGATGCGGGATGGTTTGTGATGTCGGAGAATAATGCATTGCATGGTCGTTACTGTGGATTTCTGCCGCTGTAATGTCACTGCTTTGGAACCCAAAAACTCACATTTCACCTTTAACTTGTTCGCTACGAACCGATTGGTCGTGCCTGGAATTCTGCAAGAAGTCGCTGTAGTGTGCTGTCTCTGGATGCTCTGATATGACTGCTCAGTTACTGGAACTCGCTGTAATTAACCGCCCAAGGAGCCACAGTTGCCATCTCACGCTTGACCCGATATTGACGTCCACCAGTAAGAAGAATGCCTGTTCTCAAACCCTTCCAATATTGACATCTGCCAATAAGAGCGCCTGTTTCTTGAATTGAATCCGGTAGCACATCCGTTTCTTGAATGATAACGGCCATTAGAGATTGACCGTCAAACAGCTGGTTGGCTCACAACTGATTCTGGGCCGTTTCGATGGGGAATTTCCAAGACCCCTTTTTCTCGTTCGCAAAAAATAGAAACGAAACGAGCTTCTCTCTCCAAGCTTTTCTCCTTGGGATCTCATGGGCAAATCGGAAATAAGGTAAATTGCTCATAAAATTTGTGCGATGAGATGCTTGCAAATGCGAGCTGCTCAGCCACAGAGCAAAGAACCCTATGAAAGAGAGCGCTAAAAATAGATATCACATGGCGGCCTAAGATTATTGGTGGAAAGAAAGGCGAGAAACCGGAAAACCCAGGTGCTCGGGTAGGAGCAGAAGATATATGTAAGGTACGCTTTTCAATGACGATGATGATGCCGGTGGGAAGTACGTTTTGATGGTGAGGATTAATGGGGAAAGCAATGAGTGACAATATTGCTAGTATCCGTTTGAGAGGTTTCGCACTCGTGTTTCAAGTTCCTGGCGCTATGATCCACCATGAATGAGCGTTGGTTGTATCTCACGGGACTCTTCACCACTGCAGTGTTGGCCGCGTTCTCGTCGCTGCTGTACGATGATGTGAAGAATTGAATCCGAAGATAAGCAGAGCGAACTTCCTCTGAAATCGAAGCCTCGTGGTCAAGAGGCCAAGCAGATGGTGGTTGCTCCTGCCCTAGCAATCCCTGTCGCGTCAGAGAAGAAAGCAGGTCCTGCCCGAATTCGCTTGCTTGTGAGAGCGCGGCGCCACCATTACAGGGTGACCCCTCCTCTCCTTCCACCCCCCTTACCTTCCCACCTTACCGCAAAACATCGGATTCTTGCGTAGTCTACGTTCGTTTCGTTTGGTATCTTTTTCTCTTTCTGTGTATAGTTAGCACGCCCACGCCCATTACGCCTGTTCTTTGAAGAAAGAGGCCTGCTGTCACTTCATCTTGCTCACTATAGTAACTCACTCTCCTTCCCAACCGCCATCTTCCTCCGATACATTACTCTACACGACACGCCATTGCATTCGTACATTCTTTCTATTATTATTTCAAACCCCCTCCCTCATTTTAGCATCGTGACATTGTCAACGCATCTGATAGATTCTCCCCTCCTACCCCATCGCTCGTATACAACTCGGCACCTCATTCTACCGACTCAAAAAACGCTGCGCGCGCCTATACTCCCACGAGTGCATTACCTACTACGACGAAGGACTGATTGACCGTCGACGACGACTCTCCAAATAAGGGGAGGGACATATCGCGGTCTCGGTCTCTTCATTTCCACTAAACCCTATATCTGATTTCCTTCTACACGATCACGATGTTACTACGACGACTCATACCCGGCAGATCGCCGTCTTCTTCCACATCAACATCTCCATCAATATTAACGACGATCTTTTTATTGACTCTCGCTGCTCTGCCGGCACAGGCAGGAGACGTACTGGAAACTGATGGCTTCTCAACCTGTCTCAACACGGATACTATCGTGGTCAACAAGATGAATATTAGGTACGATAAGATAACCGGAAAGATGAAGTTTGACGTCGCTGGGACGTCCAAAGCGGAGCAGAAGGTATTGGCAACTTTGAAAGTCACAGCGTACGGGAGGGATGTTTACACCACCACATTCGACCCCTGCGAGAAGAAGATTGCCCAACTATGCCCTGGTATGCGGCCTACCTGTGGAAATCCGTGTGGGGCCCCGAGCTGACGTTTGGTATAGTCCCTAAAGGAACCTTCGCTGCGAATGACACTATCGATATTACCCCCCAAATCGCGGCTCAAATACCGGACATCGCGTTTAAGATCCCCGATTTGGATGGTGTGGCGACGTTGCAGTTGCAGTCCAAGGACAATAACACTGAGCTTGCATGTTTGACTTCGGTGGTGAAGAACGGAAAGACGGCGAGCGTACCAGAAGCAAAGTACGTGACGGCTGGTATTGCGGCGGCGGCTCTGTTGCTTTCTGGATTGGGCGCCCTAGGATCTGGTGCTGGTGCATCGGCAGCCGGTACCTCGCCGAACTTTGCCGAAGTCATGTTTTGGTTCCAGAGCATTGCTACTGATGGTATGCTATCGCTCAGCTACCCCAGTGTTTACCGTTCTTTCACCGACAACTTTCAATGGAGTACTGGTCTTGTCAGCTGGGATGGCATGGAGAAATCAATCGACAGCTTTCGCGAGAAGACAGGTGGTAATACTACGTATATGTCGATTGAATATCTACAGAACAAGACATTGGTGTACGACAAATTCCTCAGCAATGGCACAGCGTCAACCCTTAGCCGTCGAGCATTGGATGACTACATACTGGGGGGAATTTTTGAGCGTGAAATTAATGCATCAATCAATGGGACCAAGGCCGATGGAACGACTACCGCACCAAAGTCCGAGGAACAAGGCAAGGTCATGACATATGTTAAGGGCATTCAGGCTAAGGTAGAAACATTGATGATCCCGTCGGCAAATACATTCATGACGGTTTTGCTGGTCTTTTGCATTGTCATTGCCAGTGTCGCTGTGTGCATTCTGTTGTTCAAGGTCATCTTGGAGGCCTGGGCTCTATTTGCATCGTTCCCGAAAAGTTTGACTGGTTTCCGCAAGAGATATTGGACTTTCCTTATGTCGACAGTTGTCCGAATTGTGAGCGGACATACCGGAGTTCTGATATTAGTGAGTGTTAGCTAATATAATTACAGATCTTGATTTTGTACGGAACCTGGACACTTTACTGTCTCTACCAGTTCAAGCGTGGTGATTCGTGGGGCGCGCACATTCTCGCTGGAATAACGCTGTTTACATTTACAGCAATCTTGGGATTTTTTGCGTATCGGATCTTCACCGTCGCACGTCACGCCAAGAAATCGCACGAAGGCCAAGAACAGCTGTTCATTCACAAGCCGTACATGCGCAAGTATGGTCTTTTTTACGATCAGTTCAAGTCCAACTTTTGGTGGATTTTTTTGCCTCTGATCGTTTACGCCTTTGCCAAGGGTGCATTTATCGCTATTGGTGACGGTCATGGACTCATTCAGACGATTGGCCAGCTATCGTGCGAACTTATGCTCCTGATATTGTTGCTCTGGAACAGACCGTACAACACTAAGGCTGGAAACGTCCTCAACATCATCATCTCTTGTGTCCGTGTCTTGTCGGTCGTTTGTCTTATCGTTTTTGTTGACCAGCTCGGCATTGCTCCAGACACAAAGACCGTTACTGGTTCGTATATAAGAATCACATTCCGATATTTTGCGTATGCTGATATCCATAGGTGTTGCTCTTATCGCAATCCAATCAATACTGACAGGTGTCCTTGCGATCTGTATCGCCGTCAACGCCATCTACGCCATGTGCAAGGAGAACCCACACAGGAAGAAACGTAAGGAGCAAGAGAAGCTTCGGGAAGCGGGTGATCTCACCGCACTCGATGCACGAAACTCGCTACTCTCTGGACCCTATGGTCATGACGGAAAGGGCCAGTACCAGAAGGCGCCAGAGGCAGACCAATTTTATTTCAATGAGAACGCTGCGCCACCTCCGGGGACGATCCCTATGCAGCACATAAACCCGTATCATACCCGCGAGTTCAGCAGTGCGTCGAGCCACGGCCTTATGGATGCCGCTGCACCGATGCCGATCACTAGCCCGCCACAGACTGCGTCACATTTCGGACATGACCATTATCAGGGTCCTCCGCAGGGTGACTATTATCAGAGTCCGCCACAAGGCTATGCTGGACCACCACAGAGAGGGGGGCCATACGAGGATTACCGCGGACAGTTTCCGCCACCTCAGCACCAGGATGCGGGGATACAGAGGGTGTACTAGATGAGAGGAGAGGGGATGTAAAATCTACGGTGTAGGGAGTAATATGGGGATAGTCGGAAGAGGGAGCAGTTAAACTACGTCCGGTCCTTTAGTCTTGGGTTATGGGCATTCACATTCTTTTTTCTAGCATCATCTTTCTTTAGTAGTGGCGGGGTGGGGGTTTTTGGATATACGATAGAGAACATATACCATATCGTCATTCTGCTGAAATCAAACTTGTATAGTTTTTTTTGTAAATTTATAGTTGGGTTTTCTTTTTTTACTTTGTTTTGCATTATTGAGGGTTTTCTTTTGTTTCCGGGGGCTTGGTATTATAGTGGAGGGAATATAGTATTATACCACACCAAATGTGACTAAGAATAGTTCTCGATGCTGATGGGTGAGGGGAGGGCGAATGGAGGGTGGGAGTCATAGGTTCTCATCTGGCGACTCAATTCATTGTTTGAACTTGAACTGCATCTTCCCAGCCTGTGGTACAGGTGATGAATACTTACCTTGCATTTCGAGACAATGGGTCATGACGTCGCACTCGCCGAGAATCTAAGCCAGTGCATCCGCCTGGTCCGCGTCGTCCGTGGACAACACATCCCGCACCTCTACATCGCTCCCCGCTGATATTCGCAGTTATTTTGAGCAGTTTGCTTAGCGTGAGGTTATTGGTAGTGGGGGTTAGACTGGTAGGCCTTGGCAAAGCTAGGCAGGCTGGGAGTGATGCAATGGGTGTGGATACATAGTACATGGCAGGCGTAGAAGCCCAGGACGGGAGAAGTGTTGGGGACTCGTTGTCATCTCATACTCGGACATTTTCGTAAGCAATTTATATAGAGCAGGCTATCGAACAAAACTAAACTTATCCTATATACCACTCCACCATAGCCTCCGGCCACAGGTCTAGGGACGGATCCGAATTGGAGACATACCACACCAGAAGGTTAGAGAGCTTGAAACCTAGACGTAGCGGAGATAACTGGACTCGAAAGCGGTTCACGAGTATCTGGGGTTGTGAGTATAGTATGTTAAGTAGCTAAACTTGAGTAAACTCTACTCACTTTGGTCTAGTCGTTCGATCAACTAGGGAGGGAGAGTATGGGAGATGTTTTATCGCTCGTGGTGTTTCTTCTACGAATAAACCCTCATGCCTAAATTTCAAGACAAGGATTGAAGTATTCGCAGGGTCTAGTCTCTCTCTACTTTCTCTATACAGGGCTGAGATTACAGAGGATAATGGTATGTCTTATTGAACCAGCAGGTTGAAATGCAGTTTATTGAGCTTTCCTTCCGCACAGTTCGTCACTCGGCGATTTTCACATCGTCAATTAAACACAATCCACCTTGTCTCGTTCCCAGCCTGCGCAATAAATTTCGGCTAACTTAGGAATCTAGATACGAGAAAAAATTCCACCGTGTTTCCAATAAAATCAAAAGATTTCTAAATGGCCTGTGGTCGCTCTGTTTTTTCCTGCTATTCTTGACCCATCTCACGAATATCGATGCATTCCCTTGTGGCATACTTCTATGTACAGGCTAATTACATATGAGAGCATCCCTGGGATCACAAGTAGCTACTTAATTATTTAGAGTAAGGGTATAAAACAGAAAGCGAAATAAGATACTAAAGCAGATAAATTCTGTGGACAACGCGTCGTGCGAGTACGTTGACTGCCGCACTTTAACAGTACGAATTGACTACCTGGAATCACCCCGTCTGAAGTAGAACCTCTCCCTTTCTGGAACCTCTTACTAGGAGCCGTTCTCTTCTTCGTCTATACGACTTCTCAACTAGGATGGACTCTTGTGTTAGTTTTCGACAATACTCGCAGTTATCACCTAGTATCTTCGGCTTGTCAAGCATCTATTGGCGATGGTCATGCAATCTGATGGCTGTGGTATGACCGTAAGTTCCTGTGGGTTGCCCGGTCCTTTTGGCCTCTCCACACGGGACGATGCCTCGATGTTGGTTTTGCTATGCAACCGTTACCCATTAGCAAGGGCTCTGTTGCAGAAGCATAAGGCTCTCTACCAGTTCAGTATAGTGACCATTTCGATGAGATTTGTCTTATACACCCTCAGATCCTGCAATATCTGGCGCAAGACATCCCCCTTTTTAGCCTACCGCAACCTATCCATCTTTCCTACCCTCTCCTGCTTATCCGCTGTACCAGCCAACCCATCTAGATGTTTCCTCAACACATCAAACTGTACCACGCACCCAGCAAGGGTTTCTGCCATCGCGACCCTACATATTTCCGATACTTCATAGTCTGAATCGAAGAGTTCCTTAAGCTGAACGATAATCGCACGAGTAGATGAAATGTTGTCGAGGATTACTCGTGAAAAGGCCGGTGCATCTATTACCCGCGAGGTAAAATTCGCCACGATGGTGGTGATTTGAGCTGTTATCGTCAAAAGTCCTGCGATGGAGGCTACAAGGGAGAGCGGATCCATTGTTTAGTATGTGAAGCGGAGAGGAAAGCTTGAGCTCTAGCGATATCAAGTTGTGTATGTTGTCCAGAGCTGTATGACGTTGCGGAGGCTAATCAAGGCCGTCGGAGTACAAGCAAATTAATCCACAGCCTCCTGCGGAATAGGGGCCAAGTAACAGTAGACGCAGCGTATTTTTTGATTGGCGATAGTGTTTGTGTTTGCAATCCCCTTCAGTCTGAAGATAACACCTCTGAAAGCGTATCCGTCGCGAAAGTGAGAAAATAAATACATGTCATCTGGCACTCACGATAGCTATAGGTCTTAACATAACCTGCAAAAGTCCACATCAGGGGATGAAGAAAAGTCCTCAATGATTTGGGTTGCAATAATTAGGCTTCACTGTTGAGCAGTAGTGGGTTTCGGGCGTTTTCTCACTTAGGCTGTTGGTGCATCTACACCGGTGGTACCTGTTCAGAAGTACTCCGGGAACGTAAAACTTCAATGCGAGTCATTATCATACCACCTCTCTCGATGTGGTAGATGCTGTCGTGTAAAGAAGTCTCGGACACCATGGTAGAAACCGAGTGCTCCTGGCATCTGCAGAGTTATCAGCACTCGAAAAGCAGGAACTCAAATATACATCCAGCCTTGTAGAGTCACTACACGGAACCGGTAAAATACTGTCGTTCCACAACCGCAACATTCCCTCGCCCTCAGGGACGAGGTAATGTAAACATGGCAAACTGTACCGGATCCCCGGGGCTCCAAGTCGAGTGAAACTTGAAACACTATCGATGCTATTTGGTGCATGCAAAAGCTGCAGGGTTGAAAAATGTGGGTGAGAAGATGTATGAAACAAGCAAGATAGATGGCACACGAGATCTGGAATCTAAGATCTAGGATCGAATCTAAGCCATTTAATGTCTACCACTGGATATCTTGTGGCTTTAGATCATCTGCGGGGTGGCAGAGCTGCGCCAGGTACGCGGGCGCAGGGTTGGCGGAGACGTGAATAGTGTAACGCTCATCGTTCCACCGTTTATCTCCCAGCTTTGTGGTTGTTGTGTACGTGATACCGATTGTTGGGTGGCTTGTAGGCGGGAATGATGTGCTTCAGCCAGCTCAGCATGCCTAGTACGTACTGAAGTACCTACAATCACAAATAATCCAGTTTGATGAATAAAATACAACAGACCAAAACCAATCACAGATATCACAAGTTATCCATCGCAAGGTATGCCAAATTTCATTTCATAACGTGGCTTCATGACTATCAAACTGGCAGTAATCGTAACAGTAATCAACCGTAAAACAGTACATAAGAGACATAAACCTGTCCGCTCCTCATCCCCATAAGCCGCTCATGCACCCTCCTCTCTGGATTTCCTATAGGTAGCCTACACCGCCATCGTTAGCCACCGTTTCATTTCATTCATTCATTCATCTCCAAACTCTCGGCTTCTCTCTGACTTTTTTCATCGCACATCAGCCAGCTACAAAGGAAATAAGGAAAATACTCAACAGAAATATCATTGGGGAAAGTTACCTCCTGCTCGACCTGCAAGCTATCAATCAACGGCGCCAGCTCAGAGTAGATCTCAAACGCCTTCTTGTGGAACTCGAGTTGCGCCTGTACCAAGTCCGCAAGATTCCTCAACGGCTCGGGAGTGTCCAACACGTTCTTCATCACGCCCACAGCCTCTTCGGTGCACCCTACAAACTCATCCTCTGCCGTTTCGATCTCGGCTCTTTGCTCCTCCGTCATGTGCTCCTCATCCAGATTCTCCTTTCTTCCAGCAATCGGTGGGAATCCGAGGCCTCCATTCTTAGCCTTCGCTTTTGCGGCATCAAGCGAGAGACGCGCATTCTCGACGTTCTTACGGGCTCTCTGCGCAAAGTTGATGTTAGTGTTTAGAGTGGTGTTGAAGGCGGCGTTGAAGCGAGAGGCAATCTGCTGATCTTGCTGGATACGCGATTCACCGACTTGCTCGGATGCAAGGGCGTATTTCTCAAAGGCAGTGGCGAGAGGATCAGAGGGCTCGAGGACGTGGGCGGAGGAAAGGGCGGCACGGCCGAGCGCATGGTTGAAAGTCTTCGGTGCCGACTTGGACCCCGGTTTCGTCAATGCTTGCTGCGCCTCCGTGGCGTTTGCGGCAGATGCGAGGAGCTGGACTCTCTCAGAAATTGTGCGTGAGAGATCAACAAAGGATTCGCGCTATCATTGGTGGAGTCAGTAGGGACTCGAGGCGAGGAATAGTGCAGTGCGTACAAGGTTGGTAGGATAGTCGTAGTCCTATTATTTCACTGGTCAGCAATGAAGGCTCAGCAGTTCCATCCTGGTTTCACAAACCTCATGTTCGTATTGGGAGCTGAGAACATTGTCAGCAGGCAGGATAGCAGCACAGGAACAGTAACATACGCGACGGCTAGCAGCTGCTGGTGCACCTGCTTTAACGCATCGACGCGCTTTTCGAGCTCGAGATAGTCGGATGGGAGTTGAGTCTGTTTGCTCAGTTAGCATTCTGGGAACAAGGCGGGGTAGTTCCACTCGGCAAAGCTGTATGTAGGATGATGCTGTCGCATCTCCACGGGTATCAGAAGTGCCGGTAACAGCAGTAGGAGCATTAGGGGATTTCAGCGAGCCGATCAAAGTGGTGGGGGGAAGTTAACCTTATCGTCAGCTTGACCAAGCTGCTCTCGCATGAACTGGCTAGTACGAGTAGCGAAGGGGGTGAAGCTCGAAGCGATGGTCTTGCCAAAGTTCTGAAATTTGCTCATATCCATCGTGGGTGGTTGGTTGTGTCGATTTGGAAGAGATGGATTTGGGGGGTACTGGTCGGTGGGATGGTGGTGGCGGAGGTACTTGTTCCCGCCTTAGACCACTAATCTCGGTTAAATTGGGTCATCATACCACATGTGGCTTTTTCCGTGGGTTAGGTTTTTAGAGTCCTTAGTTATCGTTCATCATTCATCAATCGGTGTTTGGTTACATGTTATCCTCCTTTATCATTTCTGCACACTTTTCACCAATCCCATACGCCGGCATTTGAGTGTGCCCGCTATTCAAGGTCGGCATGACACTTGTATCAGCTACACGAAGTCCCTTCACTCCCCTGACTCTAAGACGTTCGTCAAGAACCGCGAGCTCATCATCACTACGTCCCATCTTGCATGTCCCACCAGCATGATAGCCTATCAACGTCAGGTCATGGGTGCTCCAAACCTCAGGTTCCACTTACAGGTTGTGGCATGCTTCTTAACAAACGACACCCAGTCTTCCCTACTTGTATATTCAGAATGCCCTGACCCTGCTGGCCATGATCCTTGGATTATATCCTTGGTACCGGCTCCCTTCATCACAATCTCGTTCGCAAATCTACACGCCTCAGAGAGTACCAACAGGTCCAGCGGATCCTCGAGGTACTTATGATCCACCATCGGGTTCTCGAGGGGGTCCTTACTCTTCAACATTACAAACCCTTTGGAAACTGGCGAGAATAGCTCAGGAATTATGGAGAATGTTGATTCACCTCCGAAAGGTTGGTCGGTGTATTGCTTTGGTCCACCATAGCTCTCTGTAGAGAAAAATTCAATGTTGGGCTGCTTAGGTGTAAGACCCATAGGATCCCGGCCAGCCTTGCGAGGTGCATCTTTCCAAAGAGGAGAGTCTTTGAGTCGTTCGTCAAGGCGTGCATACGCAAAAGCTCCGAATGGAAAATTGGCAAGGAACCCTGCTTTAGTTTCTTTCCAGAGCTGGTAAACTTTTGCGGGACCACCATGGTAGTATATAAGATGGTCTGTGGTGATCTTAGGCTTGGATACCTGATAGAATATAAAGACGATCTGGCGTTCTTAGCACGAAAATAGCCTCGAAGGGTATTCAGGGGATGTACCAAGTGGTCCAAAAGATTCTTCCCAACACCCGGCAGATTAATTTTACTTTCTATTCCGAAGCTCTCGACTTCCTCTTTGGCCCCAATTCCAGAACGTAGCAGGATAGCAGGGGAACAATAAGCACCTCCGCTGACGACTATTTCCTTTTTGGCTTTCACAGTCTTTATCGCTCCCTCTTTGTGATGATATCCACGCTGCTGGCCCGCCACTCTCCGTCTTCTAGCGTCAGGTTGACTTTATCAACCGTAGTTTCTGTGAGTACCACTAGATTCCCCTTCGCACTCGTAACATAGTCTGCAGCCGTACTTCTGAGGCCCTGATAAACAGTCCTAACAACATGCCCACACCCCTGCGCCGTGTCGCCGGTGGTAAACATATCCGGCTTCTTCGGCATCCCCTGCGATTCCATCGAATCCAGCAACAAGTGCGTAATGGGCGCAGCATCAAAAGGTGAAGTATGCAGTGGCCCATCGGTCCCGTGGTTTTTCTCATCATGTTTGAACCATTCCTTAGGATGAAACGTCTCCGCCTTCAACCAATTAGCCTTTAGTTCACCCACCACAGCTGTAAGGGGACATACCTTCGTCATGTACCTCCAGAACTCATCTCCACTCCAGCCAGGGAGTTCCCAGTCGTCGTAGTCTTGTTTCACGCCACGGACACACAGCGTTCCATTACACCCGGTGCATCCACCCAAGTATCGCCCGCGGCTGACTTTGACACAGCGGTTGTCAGCATTGAGACATGGCTCGGTGATGATGTTCCAGTCGTGTGGAGTATCGAAGCCTTGCTTCCAGGCGCCGCACATCCGTGTGAACTCGAGGAGGGAGTTGTGTTGACCAGCCTCTATGAGGAGGACGGAAACGGCAGGGTTGGAGGCAAGGCGAGAGGCGACGACGGAGCCTGAGGTACCACCGCTGTAGTGGCTTTAGTAGAGTTGATGAGAGAGGAGGAGGAGGAGATTGTACCCGCAGACTATGAAGTCGTACTCGTCCAGAGTTGGAGATGCCATGATGAGGAACTGGATTGTAGGCGGGTCATGGGATTTCGCGGATGCTTTATGAAGGTGGGAGGTGGGGGAGTGGAACGCGAGTTGGTGGGTAGTAACTATATCCTGACCAAAAGCTGAGACTTAATATCCTTGAATGCAGGAAACATCCTACATTCGGCAATGATTTAAGGCTGTAGTTGTAACGCTAGTACTGGTTCATACGGGAGTTACTGCTTACGCGGCATGTTGATATTCACCCGCAGCTGTATGATTCATACTGGCGATCGAGTTGATATAATTTCGGGTTAGTGTTACTACCAGAGAAGGACATTCGGCACTTGGGAGAGTATCACAAACATCCGATGCGTGAACTTCCTTTCTTGGGCTGTTACACGGTGAATGGCAGAAGATGATTTGTAGTCACTCACTGCTGTGATTACTTACAGAAACCCGGGTTTAGAACATACGATTATGCATGGACACCAAATGCAAAGCTGGCCATGGGCGTTTAGGCGCATAGTCACTGCATGGGTTTCTACAATGGAGATTAGGACGTGGGGGAAAACCGCAGTATGTATAAATAACTGGATGCGGTGAATACACCTCCGATGGACTTTCTGGAGATCATGGCAGGGCGGAAAAGGTTCAGGAACTTTATATCCAACCCTAGAAATAAATCCTCTGCCATGCTCAAGGAGACGGAACGCCCTGGGTATGGTCTTATCTCCAATGTCTCCCGGGTCGTCTTCCACTGCTTCCGGCGATCTACAGTTTCTGTTCGGCCCCAGAACTAGTGAGCTAGCGCTATTTTCTGGCCTTCGGTGCCCGTAATCAATTCTCCTATCGTTGCTCAGAATTAGGGAGTGTATTCCTCAGGCATGGCATCGTGGGATGCAACGTAGGGTGAAGGTGTCCTGCATACATCATGACCGTGATGTTCAATTGCGGACTGTATCACCGGCCGAGGCTGCGGTTCTGCAAGGACGGATGTCGAAGTAAACTTTAAGCTTAGCCCTAAAACCTAATGATCTATCGCCGTGTTCAAGTATCATTTTTGGGCAAAATATCCGGTGGCTATCCACAGTTGGTTACCCGAAATTAAGTCCAGCCTAAGAGCCGGGTCTTTATATGAGTGAAATCTCTTGGTTTTTGAACCAGCATAAACATGGGAATTTTTCGCCGGGTAACAAACATCATTGAGACTTTGAACGACAACGGGTACTGGAAGTTATGCGGGATGCGGCTCATAGCAACCGCAATCTACTACCACCACTACCGCACGGTCAGCATCTAACCCGAATTCTTTTAACGTACCGCTTCAGTACCTCTCCTCATCGTCGTCTTCGTTAGCGGTACCAGGTGTTGTCACACCTGATTCTTCTCGATCATGAGCTCCCGTCAGTCAAGTCTTGAAGCTCCGACACTGAGGGGTATGCAGTCGCTCACGATTCACAGTCAAGCAATTTATCAAGGAAGTGCGGAAGGCGAAAACCATACAGGACGAGCGAAGCGTCGTACAGAAGGAGAGTGCTGCGATTCGTGCTTCGTTCCGCGAGGAATCCGGGGATCAGAACGTCAGGTCGGTTAGCTCTTCTCCCTCCCGATAACCCCACGCCTCCCAACAACATCTAAAGCTGATCCACCATGCAGGAGAAACAATGTTGCGAAGCTTCTATATCTATTTACCCTCGGCGAGCGAACGCATTTCGGCCAGATCGAGTGCCTGAAACTCCTTGCCTCGCCTAGATTTGCGGACAAGCGGTTAGGTTACCTCGGGACAATGTTGCTACTAGATGAGAATCAGGAGGTTCTGACGCTGGTTACGAATTCCCTTAAGAAGTGAGCTCTTACCCTCCCAGGTTTCCTGACTTTGGCTGAGGGCGATCAGTGATCTAGAACATCCGAATCAGTACGTCGTTGGTCTTGCGCTTTGCACACTCGGCAATATTGCGTCTCAAGAGATGGCGCGGGATTTGTTCCAGGAAGTCGAGAGTCTACTGTCTACCGCAAATCCCTATATCCAGCGCAAGGCTGCGCTTTGCACGATGCGAATCATTCGCAAAGTACCAGACCTCCAAGAGCACTTTCTCAACAAGACGAAACCGTTGCTACAGGATCGCAAGAACCACGGCGTACTGCTCTGCGGTCTCACGCTTGTCACTGACCTCTGTTTGCATGATCCGGAGCTAATACCCCACTATACTCCCTACGCGCCGGTGTTAGTGCAACATTTGAAGAAGCTGACGAGCTCGGGATACGCTCCTGAGCATGACGTGACGGGAATAACGGATCCATTCTTGCAAGTGAAGATTCTGCGACTTCTCAGGATACTAGGAAAGAACAATCCGGATGTCAGTGAGCAGATCAATGATATTTTGACGCAAGTATGGAACGCTGCGGTGGCTGGATTTTGGGCAAGCATTGATTGGTGTCATAGGTTGCTACGAACACGGACTCTTCCAAGAACGTTGGCAATTCGATCCTTTATGAAGCCGTACTCACGATTTTCGATATTGAAGCAGACAGCGGCCGTACAACTCTTGGTATCAATATTCTGGGTAAATTTTTGACTAACAAGGATAATAATATTCGCTACGTGGCTTTAAACACTCTCCATAAAGTCGTCTCCATGGATCCCAAGGCTGTGCGACGGCACGAGAGGACAATTTTTGGTTGTTTGGAAGACCCTGATATTTCGATCCGGCGACGTGCCATTGAACTAGCATTTACCTTGATCAACAACGAGAGGGATGTGGGGTTGGTGGATAAGCTTCTGAACCTTCTGAGTCGGGGGAAAATTGACAACGAGTTTAAGTCGGCACTGGCTTCCAAGGTTTCTGTGGCGGCAGACCGATTTGCACCAAACAAGCGATGGCACATTGACACTATGCTGCGAGTTCTAAAACTTGTGAGTTCTTCTGTACAGGTTGCGCCCCTGGAGTTCAATGTTGACAGCTCTATAGGCCGGAAACTACGTGAAGGAACAGATAATGTCCAGCTTCATTCGATTAATTGCAACATCACCCAGTGAGCAAGATTATTGTGTACGAGAACTATATGGAGCCCTGAGAGAAGCCAGAGACGGCAAACCCCAGAAAACCGGAAATGGAAATGGAAATGGGGTAGCAGCAGAAGAAACGATTCCTACTCCCGCCTTCACGGAGGGCTTGACGCTTGCCGGCTCATGGGTCCTTGGAGAATATGGTCATAAACTACTGGAACCTGGTCCTTCTAAGGTTGCGAGCTACGAAATTGTGGGCACTCTTGAGAGCATCCTCGAGAGCCCCTACAACTCGCAAATCATGAATGAATACGCCATCAATGCTCTTATGAAGCTTTCCACCCGCCTTCCTGCCACAGACGGCCAACACAACAACCTTGCCACCATCAACCGAATCCTTCGATCCCACACCGCGTCTCTAGATGTCGAGATCCAACAGCGGTCCGCCGAGTACTCAAACATGTTTTCTCAACCTGAAGAGGTCCGCATAGGAGTTTTTGAGAATATGCCGCCGCCTGAGATCCGTGAAGAAAATAGAGTTTTGGGTGAGGCACCACAACCGAAACCGAGACGCGGCGCAAAGAAGGATCAGGAAAGTGCGCTGCTAGATCTCTTGGGCGAAGCACCTACGAATCCAAGCTCTAACGGCGGTGGCGGGAATCTCGACTTGCTCAACGACATTCTGGGAGGCATGGATTCGCCAGCGCCACCTAGCAATAGTACCTCGCCTCCTCCCGGACAACAAAGGTCTGCTGTGGCCGATATCCTCGACCTTTTTGGCTCCGGTGGAGCTGGCGCTAGTCCACCACCACCACCTGTAGCGTCTGGCATGGGTGGATTACTCGACGTCATGGGAGGCCCCGTCTCACCGCCGGTGCAAACGACTCCACCGTCTTTCATGGTGTACTCGAAAAACAACCTTGAGATAGGACTCCAGTTGCAGAGAATGCAGGACGGAACTGTGTATATCAAAGCTAAGCTAGGGAACTCATCCTTCACAGAGACGTTAGACGAGATACAACTGCAGGCGGCGGCACCGCGGGGACAGAAGCTGGAGCTGAAAGAGATCAGTAGTACTACTATCCCACCGGCTGGGGATGCGCAATTGCAAATGAGGCTGTTGGAGAGTAAAGGGGTGAGTTTACTTCCTGGTAAAATGAGTAGGGGAGCTATGCTAACGAGTACTACTTAGGCACCGCTGAGGCTGAGGTTTAAGATCTCGTTTAAGGGAGTCACTGTGGGTGTGGTGAGGGATCAGTTTGATTGGGCGGAAAAAAAGTAGCGGGAGAAGATGGATGATGATGGTGGTGATACTAATTGGTCTTTTTTGCGTGGTGTTGTTTCTTAGCTCTTTACTGTATTTTGGCTTTGCTTAGATGATAAAAGAATTAAGCCCAAGGCTTTTTGTGAGTGGTTACAGTTTTCAATAACTAAACTTAGTGAATGAAAGGTCTCGTTTGAGTGCTGTACTAAGTATGTTAAATACTTACATAAGTAGGTTTCTTTTCGGGGGCCACCACTATCACTCAAGCACGTACTAATGATCACTGCTTGACAACACCGTTGTTCTCTGAGTTCGTTTAGTCCAAAGGATCTCCTTCTCCCTGTTCATTCAGTCCAACAATAAACATTAAACACAATATACACAGGGTAGATAGGACATACTGCCTGGGGTGGCAACGATATTGACTGAGGACGAGGATATATTGCTAGCGGTGGCAAGACATCAAGCCATCGACCGACGAGCTCTCCACGTCAACCATCGGAGCCCACCGAGTCAGTCTTGACGCATTCCGCGGCAGTTGAAACAACATCACAAAGAACTCACAATTATCACACCCACTCAAAAACACAAACTCCTTCCCCACCGAGCAACAACACAACCATCTCCTCATTTGCCTCCTTGCCAACCTCTCCAGTCATATTCGCACCTTCCACATTGGCAAAGAACAGACAACCCCACCGCCCTCACCTCCCTGCTTTATAGAGTCTCGCCGAGCTTGTACTTCAAGCCCTAGGAACCGCGTCGTCACCGCCATCCAGACTAGTTAGCTGCCGCCTCAATACGTCACCAACCACTGATGTGAACTGCTTCCATCCCGTTCCCAAGTGGGGGAGGTGGGGTTTGTGGAGCAGATCGAACATGGCGATGAGCCTTCTCAGGGCTGCCATTAAACTTCGCAAGGTCGATGCAGTCGCCATCCGCGATACCGTAATTTAACAGGGTTCTGTCGTCCTCAAGGAGCCTCCCTTTAAATCTCCACTTGAATGAGTCTGGGTTGCAACCTTTTTGCTGTGCGTAGTATTCTTTGACACTTTGTACTAGATCGATAGGTGAAACTCTGAGAGTGGCGACCTCTCTCGTCGAGGAATTATTCAAGTGAATATCAAATTTCTGGGATGTAGGTACTGCCGACCATCTGTCCGACGCCGGACTATACAACGCCGGATCTTCCGCGTGGGTTCGGAGCGCCGTCAAATAACATGTCGAAAGTGTTTCATCATCTCCCCAGAAGACTCCGAACTCGGCGCCTGGAAACAGGTATCGAGACCAGAAACGCTCCAACACAACCGCGCCATCGAATAAGATAACCATTGTCGTGCCTTCCAACTCCGGCGGGGAGCGCAGCTCTTCACTAAGAATCTTAATAAAGGTCTTCCAGTTCTGGATTTCGACAATCGGGAGAGAGATCGGGGGGTGCCTGGGGACACCGGGATCGGAACAGCCCGCAGCCACCCGGACGAACTGGTGAAGTTAGCACGGATATGTCGTACGCTGATATATGGGGGATATATCGTACCCCTGGTGTCGGGGCTGATTGCGTGGGTGTAATCCTAGGCATGGTATCTGGCGGTGGTCTTTGAGGATGAAGGTGCGGGGTACGGACGGTGATCTGTACTGTACTAGTACTGCATTGTTGTAGCTCAGCTCGTGTTACATACAAGGTATCAATACAACGGAGATGGCGGTTCAATTTTTCAATACAAGAACAACAGCAGCCAGCCACCAGTATCGATGGATGAATAATAAATGCTTGAGTATCTAAGGTTTCTAGTGGTCTTTGGCCATGTTTAATGTTTCGGGCACTGGTCAAGCGTCTGCTGTGGATTCTATTGGTTATGCTTCAGTTGCCTAGCCGCTTCCCACCTACAACCATGTTCCCCGCCCCTTTGGACTGAGGACCCGCAAGGTCGATGCCAATGTAGACCGGCTTTCTCTTGATTGAACCTCCCGTATAAGTGTGTATTATCTCTTCCCTCCTCCGGTCGTTTCTCTGAGCCCTCAACTGTCCTAACCGGTTTCCATTCACGCTTTGTGCTTGACGAAAAACTCCACAGTCGGCCATTTATACAAGAGGAAGAAGGCAACCAAAGGATTTACTTGCAGGTTCACTTGAGTTTTACAGATATTTGAATCAAGCGAATATGGAGGTTGCGGGACTTGGGTTCGCAATTGCAGGCCTCGTTGGCTTGTTTACGAGAGCCTGCAAGTTTTCGACATAATCATCCGCCAAGTCGTGCGGTGAACGATACGAGATTATCATGTCCCAAGTTGACGTGGAACGCACAAGACTCTTCGTGTGGGACAGAGAGATAGAGACTGACTTGGGTGCACAAGAAAATGATAATGATTATGTCGGCACTGAGAGGCGAGGAGTTTATGAACGACTCCGTGACCCTAGAATACAGCGAGACGTCAAAATGATGCTTCAATGACTCATTCATACGTCCGAAAACTACGAAGCTCTGAAGAAGCGGTATGGTCTTCGACCTTCGGAAAATAAAGAACGACCAAGTGTAACTACCTAACCGTAACAAAGCTTTGCCCTCGTCATCGTGGGTGGGGCGCCGTACCATTCGATTGAAGTAACTTAGCCCCAAGGAGACCCCAGGAGATGGCTTCGGTTTTGCAGAAATACTGGTGGTCACTGTTTGATCAATCTAAATCCCATTCACTTTTGAAGGACCTTGGATGGTTCAACAACACGCTCTACGATTTTGATCCTATTTAATGAATGCTGCAATGCGCGAATTTAAAAATCACCATGTTAACCCTGAGCTCGACTCTTGATAGTCTCACAGTACTATCGCATCAGGTGCATTTGTCCGAGGTCTATAGCATTGATGTAGCCAATATAACGAAGAGACCCTGTCCTTTACTAGAGAACGTCGAGACACACAATTCCCATGAGCTTCCACCTACCAGCAACCGCAGTTACGGGTGTTGAGCCACTTCAGGAAGTTCATCGAGTCAGGGAAGGAAGCGCCGGAGGGGAATCACCTATTTCGGCAGAAGAGGTCGGGCGGCGCTCACTTTCCAGCTAGAGTCGTACAGCAGATATGTCCCCCAATGGAGACGGATCTCTATTCAGACATCTGTTCGCGGAGCTTGTGGAACTCGCCCGCGAAGAGGGGCCGGGCACAGATAGTATGCAGAACATTCTTTCGTTGCACCCTGACATTGCAAATATGAAACTCTGACTAAACCAGTACTATCAACGTTTAGGCAACAGCTCATCGGCCGGCTTCACGAAAGAATTGGTGGCGCTACACGTAAAAAAATAATCGAGGCCATGCCCCAGGTGAGTGGGCTGCTGTAACATATCGTGGCTGAGTACCTAAAAAAAACCCCTGAGGAAATGATTGACTGCTGGCTAAACTTATCCATGAGGAGGCGGAATCTGTGCATATTGTTGCGCAGACGGAAGAGAGAGCTTTACAGGCTGCCGAGAGGCAAGAAGCAAGAAATCTTAGATTGGAGATTTCCCAACGCCTTGCCCGGCTAGAGAAAGGAAAAAGTGGCAACAAGAACTGTCATCACTTGAACAGTGGGGTGATATGGAAACGTAGCACTGACTATATGTTTGTTATGAACTTGGGGGAGATTTGTGGCATTTCATACATCATAGTACTCGCTCATGTATTCATGGCTGTAGTAATCGCTACTAAGTTACATACAAATTACACTCCAGACCTTCTGTGCGTATAGTGATCAAGTGAAAATATGGCTCTCATTATCACATCAAATCGCAATATCACAGTGCTAATTAGGGAGTGTGAAGTGTAGGTAGCCTTTGAAAATTCCCTTTTTGGAGCGCGTACCTCTTTTTCACCGTCGAGGCAACTATATTAGTTCCGCACTCCATGACTGCGGTGGGGCCAAAAGCGTCCCAAAGAAACAGCTATAGATTAAAGTAGAGAATAGATGCACGTTTGGAAGAGAAGTGAGCTTCACAGCCGCCTATTTCTAATGTATTTAAAGTTTGCCCGTCTGGTGCAAGACAGATCCCAAATAAGAAACTTTCCCAAAGTGGTTAAACTACCCGCAGAGCCTCCAACCTTATCCATACAACCTGGATCCACCATAGAGCATTCTCGAAATATTGCTACTACAATCGCACTTAGTGCTCGAGGAAAAACCTGTGAGCAAACCTACGTCGAGCAGGACCACAATCGCGTTCTGTCTTATGATGTATTGGAAATTACCCGGTTTCCGGATGTGGCTTAGATCATAGCAAATCACGGAAAGAATGGGACTTAGACGCTACAGATACGCAATGTGGTTAATCCAGTATTAGAGACTTTGCTTTAAAGTCAAATTTAGTGAACTTGGCAATGTTGATCGCTCACCATCCAGTAATCGCTTTGGCTTTAGACTGAAGTAAAAGGTAGGAAAATGACTTTGGCACATTTCTCCTTCATCTTAGGCACAATTTTTGTCACAACACAAAAACAGTTTTTATTAGCAGATACCTCAGTTTAATCCTATATATTGTGTAAAAATTTGGGAGTGCTGGTGAGCGAAAATAACCGCTGTGATGAAGTGGGTTTTCTCTTCTGTTGCAGCTGATCAGCGTTTCAGTTGCTCTGTTCAGGGCACAAATTCACCGACACACGAAGGGCCCCCTGCTAGAACGTTGCCACAACTCAAAAGCCTTACAGTGCAAAGTCTCTATTATCCACAACTCACAATAAAAATTTGGTGACTTTGGCCTGTCAACTTTTGTTGACCATCCTAATGAAAATCGTTCTGCTCTGTCGCGACACCATCTGCCTAGCACGTAAGCAGTTACAATTTTAGTCAATCGGGCGCGACTGTCGAGCCGCAGTGTGGTTGAGCTTCTGAGCGGCAGAGACTTTGAATTCCAGAAATGCTGGTTCGGATGCTTACACAGTTTTCGAAATTTCACCCACTGCAAGTTTGGTTCTAGACTCCTATCGGGTGATCTCTTACATAAACTAGTATCACTGGACCTGGATTCTCTTTTTCGGGTTACTAGAAAAATCGCTGAATACTGCAGTCTAGCACCTAAAAGATGAATCGAGATATGCGCTAATCTTTCCTTCCACAGTATAAATACTACTTATGATGAGTTAGACAAATATTAGTGGCTCTATCGAGGATACCCTATTAACTCCGCTGTTAGAGGCTGCTTGAGAAAAAAAGAAATCTTGCTAGTGAGGAGGGTCGAAACATTAACTACAATTGTGATGTCCCAGGTTTCTCGATTCATCTTTCAGGGCTGTGGTTATTGCTACCGGAACTTATTGTTCTTAACATACGGGAACGATTGGCGCGCGCGTGTCTAACTATGTTATGGGGGTATACTACCGATGTATGTGCTCAACCCAGGGATTTCTCCGCGAGTATAACATGTTAATACCGCATCATCCATCAATCTGTTGTGTAACAGGCGGGCCGGGGTCGTGGCTGCAGGAGACCGGAAAGTTTCCTTGGGTCTGACCGCTTCAAAACATGCCGAAGCACAGAAGAAGCAAGCACGGTGTTAATATTGTGACTGCTATAGAAGGATCGTACGACCTGTGATAGAGATGGTATTACCGGTATCTGCTGCCAGCGCATTATTACCTTTCGATTCTTTTGATTTGGATCTGTGTGTTGACGGGTTGGCTTCTAACTCCTGGCCGCATCTAATAGAAAAGTTCTTGTCTTACCACTAAGAAATAGTCAGGCAGACACCGTTGCGCGTTTTGTTTGTCTGTGTGTGCGCCCGGTTTGGTCGCTTTGGGTTTGGGCAATTCCCAGCCTTGCAATATCATAGGTTAGTTCAGCGCCAGGCTGAGTAGTCTCACACCCTTAATTAGCCACCCGATGGGTATGCATCCTGATAGGAAGTGCAAAAAGTCAAAGCAAACTGAGAGTGAATCATGAAAGAGATACTAGTGTATCATATCCAACGTGTCTTGCCACGATTGGTCACCAGCTATACCTGATAAGTGCTACTATTGGGTTGCTTGCTGCAATACTGCATGCTCAATGCGGGGTCGAAATCCTCGAGTTCAATGTTTGGTTTCTTTTATCTCCCCACAGCATAGCATCCTGGATCTCTCAGGAGCTCTTCAAACCTCAAATCCATCGTTCTGCCAGGAGCTCTTTGAACTTCACGCCCATCATTCTTCCAGGCCAACGATAACTCAGCTTTGACACAGTATTTTCACGATGGCTCATGCCAAAGGTCATATTTGTCATCTCCCCCCAGGCTGTGGTTTTCTATGAAGAGCTAATCTAGACAGGTTCCACAGATGATATCGAACGATACAATTTGCCTTACATTATCAATCATGTTTTCCTGCCACCAAAACTACCCCAGCAGTCTGACAACGATGTTCAGGATGGAAATATCTCCCTTCTGAAGACAGTTCTACAAGCTGCTCAAAGCTACCGTGATGAATTAGTGTTTTCTACGAGCGCCACAGACGATATGCAATGGAAATCAGTAATTCAGATGCTCACTACCATGTATGAACTGGAAAACACCAGTTCGCCTTCGAGTGCGTTTAGAAAGGCTGTTTTGCATATGAGAGCTGGGGGTACGTATGATTTGCGAACTACATAGTCACGCGAAAAGTATTGATCCCTCAAACAGACGTGATCGCGATGCACATCGGTGCACAGAATGCTGGTCTTATTCTGCGACAATGCGAGGACCAGTTAGTTTTCGAATCATTCGAAGCATCACCGAAAGCCGCCGATGTCATCGCTACCAAGGGCAAACTCCTTTGTTCGTATCCAGGCCCAGCAATTGCAGTGGCACTGGATCGAGCGAAGGATGGGTCTTTCGTTACCGAATTGGCCTTGTTTCTCGACAAAATGAAGCGGGAGGTGTTGTCAGAGGCCAACGAGAAAGGAAACAAGGCAGGATCAGCGGTGTCCGAGGAGAGGGAAACATCACACCCGAAGTTCATCACCGGAATGCTCACTGGCATCTTAAGAGCTATCGGAAAGCCTGCTATCATCAAACGTATTCAAAAACGCATCGCAGACGATGTTCTCTGGGACAATGCCAACATTCCTTGGCGTCGATCTCCACTCTGGCTCGTCGTTAGAGTTGCTCTACAGACTACGTTACGACATCCTAACGGGAGCGACAAGGATTATAAGTCCTTCATGGTGTTCTTCGTTGCAAAGATCTTGGATATGGCTATAAAACGGGATTCTCCAAGTGATATCTTGTTTGTCATGAATGCTAAATTAAGCCGCCGGGTTTTGAAGGCCGATGCCAAACTTCCAGGATTTGTGGTCGGCGAAGCACGGAATATAGGCCATTCAGCATATCGAACTTTGAATGTAAGATGGTCTCGGGAGCAAAGTTATCGCTCTAGACCTCTTCAGTGGAAACCTCAAAGGCTTGATTTTAAACAGGATGTCTGCCTTACCATGCAAAACAGCAAGAACCACTTGCTGCGGATCAGGCAGCTTGGGTGTGAAAAGCCGGAACGGAAGCAGTTTTCACCAGAGGAGATGGGACGAATTGACATGACGCCAATCAAAATGCCTCAGCTCAATGAAATCAAAAAAACATCTAAGGACATCTCACTGGCGGACTTTGAGTATTGGGTTGATGCGAATCTAGATACTTGGTTAATGGTATATATCGATCGTTGGGAGACTTGCAGCATCCTTGGAAACAGGATAGATGATTATCTTTCTATAGCGAAAGGCCACTACGATCACAACCCAGAAAGGACCTCTATCATGATCCTGACAACATTGGAATTGTGGATTGCCCTGGACAAAACAGCAACAAAGAGCTGCCATTTATTGAACGATTATTTTCCGATGTTCAACGCTAATTCTCTGAGACCACTTCTCCTCCCCCAAGCCCGACATGTTACTCGACTACAAAGGGTCGAAAAGTACTTCGAAAACCGGCGAAACAATACAACCCCTTCTGGGGCCTCGATCTTCTCCGATGCTGTGACCGGCGGTACCTTTGCCGTACGGTACTTTGATCAGTCGGAATTGCATCAGACCCTTCGCATTCGAATTCTGCAGCAAGCTGAAAAAGATAGATACGAAAAAGGTGTTGAATATATCCGAAAAGTGGTGGAATATGAGGCCATGCTCGAAAAGGCCCGAGAAATGCAGTGCGATTATTTTACCCATTGGGAAGAAGGATGGACAAGGCACGATTTAAAATGCAGAAAATGTCGACTTATCAGACAAGCCGGCGGAATGAGAATAGAGGTTCACGAATGGCCACTTCCTGAAGACGATCTTCAGAGCAAGACGGTAGTCTTTGAGCTTCGTTGTCCGATGGAGTTTTCCGTGTGGAGAGATGTGACGTACAAGGTTCTCCGTGACGTCGGCCAGGATTCTGAATCGTCACAATCGAAGTCGCAACCGCTCCAACAACTTGATAGCTATCCGGGATTGCAAAAGTACTTTCGGAGCCCTCTTGATGGCAGAGCTCAAAAGCTGCATTGGTCATCCTCCTCTAAAGCTTTTGCAAACACTCACTTCCGTCAGATCAGATTCACCGCGAGCAGAGAGGAAATTTTTGTGAACCATGCGCTACGTTATAGGCTCTTTGATACGGAGAGGGAACAGTGGGCAGACGGCCGAGTTGGTAGTGATATACTGCCTGTATGTACCTTCAGACTTCCGGAAGGACCTTATAAGAATTTGCAGTATAGCATCAGGTCAACGACAATCCCTCCAAACCAGGTGATAGCCAAACAATCAGAATGCCCGGGGGAGCTGTCAACCCATGAATACCTTGCATTCGGGCTACTAAGGGCAGGCAGCCGACTCCAGTGGCGGAACATCGTTAGGGAACTTAGAAGTCGCACATTGACCTTCAGTCACGAAGCGGTAGGTATGTTGATCATGCAGTGCGCATGGCAAGTGGGCGCCCCTGGACGTCTGGAGACCTGCAGAATGTACCACGAGGACCTGCAAGATTTCAGTTTTGGGGAGGTTCTTGTCTCAGAGCTAAGTAACATGCTAGAGAATATAGCTATGAATTGGCAAGAGGCTATCACTGTACACAGTCTCATCATCTTGGCGACTCAGCTTCTTTCATTCACAAGATACCAAAACATTGCCCAAAGTGTGGTCGAGTTTTTACGAAAGACACGATGGGTGAGCTTGGGCTGGGCTCGCGAGCTATCTCATCAGTTGCCAAACTGCGGGTCGGACGAAATGAGAGAATCCCAACTCCGAGTGGTGCAGCTTGCCGCAATCTGCCGAGCAACTTATAACGTTGAGCATAATCACCTGGAAAAGCTACTTCACTCGGACGAGGATATTGCGATTCTGGTCGAGTGCGCCACTATGATTCATCAGAATTCTCCCGCTATCGCAGGCAATTTGGGCTTGTCTCGTGCGACACGCGCTCTTCTCGACCGGGACAGGCGACTATCCCATGGTATCGAAAGTCATCTTCGCTCCTTGATTCTGAAAAGTCAAAAGGGAATCGATCTTACGGGTATCTGGAGCGGGTATCGTACCGGATCTTCATGGAAGAGCTTGCCTAAGCCCAATGACAGGTGGATGGTTACCCGCACAGCTCCAGGAGAGCAAAATCTTGTCCAAGAAGTACATTACAACCTACTCAGTGGCAAACTGCTTGTCGAAGGATTACCACTTGGCAGAATGCAGTCAGACTACACGTCTCATTCAACATATCTAGAACTCTTCGGCGAAGTAAGCACAATGCCCATTTAAACCATTGCTTAGTGCTTATCGTACAAAACTGACTGGCTTCTGTTAACAGAAAGTTCTTGATGTTTTTCCATCCGCTATGAAGGGGATGGCTTTCCAGACTAAGCATACAATATCAGGTTATGAGGTATAATTTCCTGAGCAATTTCTCGAAGTAAAATTCTAACCATTTATGAACTAAAATGAAGGCCAATTTTGCTATGCATGGAAAAGAGCTTGTGGTCCGGACTCGGAGGCAAACCGACTCTGTTATCCATCAGTTGATTCCCCGAGACAAGCTAAAAGGCGATTTTCCGACGCGAATTGTTGAGGGTCATCTCTATTGGCTTGAGGTGTCCACTGGTAAAATCGAGCTACGCGAAAAGGAGAACCCATGGAGTGCCAAAAAGCCGCACGACTGGTATATCTCTAACTCTTATGAAGATGGCCCGGAGACCTTCCTTTATCTCGGAATGGACGAAAGGCTTATCGACGTCCGGAGTTCAACTTCAGAAATGATAACTAAGGTCCTTCAGCCCCTAGAATACAGCCATTATATTGACATACGTTACTCAAAGTCAGGCCATGTCACAGCGCACCTTCCTCGACTTAAACTGGACTTCTTTATCGAGAAGGGCAAATTACATTGCAGGCAGTTCTCAGGAATGGTTGTTGATGAGGACCAGCATATTGGCACACTAGTCGGGCTTGACAATCGGTTGGTCACTCGTCAAGGGGCGTTGCGTAGCGTCATCATCCCACACGGCAAGATCAGCGTCCAGAGATGTCAGACCCATGTCAATGTTGATATCGATACTAGGAAGCTACAAAGAGTCAAGTATCATACTTACACGATCGACCCCATACTCGGCCGGCTGGTTGGGAATGGTAGCTTACTCAGCCACCTTTATAAATGCTATCTTCATGCGGTAACTTCTTATTGCATACCAGACGGTCTCACCGGTCGGACAGGTACAGAAGAAGCTATTTTTGGGCTTAGAGCTGCGGCAACATGGTCATTTCAAACATTAGACACTCGTGGTGCAGAGGCGGAGTTATTCAAACTCATTGCAGACCTCACTCCAAAGCGTGTCTATTACCCGCAGCACATGAAATTCATGCAGCAGGTGAAGTGGAACGACGACCTTTCCCCAATTGCACAGCATGATGAATTTCATACAATTGTGGACGCTGTCTCCACCCATGCCAGTCGATTTCACATTTTTCACGAAGACCTCCCAGAATCTTCAGCGAGATACTATCAGACGACAAGTGGGCCCGAGTTACTAGAAAGGGCAGCTATTCGAAACGCAAGTTATAGAACAGAAGAGTTTGGCGGTTCACTGGCGACATCTGCTGAAGACGTGGTTTACGTGGCACGAGATGCGAAAAACAAATCTACAGGAGAATCGCAAGTTTGTCACATTGCTGGAATAGTTGAGACACGGCCGGTGAAGCTGTTTATTTGCTCGAATCTTCAAGAGATCTTCGAAGGTTGGAGATTTCTCAAGGGCGGGACGAGTGAAGAACAATTGGCGGTTGGGTACGATGCCCGATGGTTGAAAGAAAATGTTAGCGAAATTTGGTGCTCTCTGTATCAAGCTTTAACTCGGAACCCGCCACAGTACAACAAATATCAATTGATGTTCTTACTCAGTACATTTGCATATAATGGAACATTTAACACGGAAGCTATCGGGACGCTACTAGCAATCGCAGCCATACCGCAATTCCGAGACATCAAATTACCAAACTACATAGAATACAACCTTGACGAAGGGTCTGCACCCGAAAAGGATGGTCTAATCCGCGCTGTGAAGGAATGTACTGCCGATCTTGATGAACTCATGGACTTAGCAGACCAGAAGGCTGCGTTTCTCGAGGACATTGATATGTCTATATGTGTTCGAATACAGCTATCCCCAAGTCGCAAGAAGGAGTTGGACTATCAATCACGGGTATTTGTCTCGGAACTGATGTTGCAATGGCCTTGCGATACACCATCTCTCCCGAAGGGAGATTATCCCCGTCTAGATGTTCAGGCTGCTATGGTGAGGGTCACACCATTCTTCAAAAATTGGTACCGGAATATGCTTTTTGAAAAATTTGTGGAAGAAGTCCAACATATTCTGGACTTTGCCAATTCCAAAGAGCCCGGAGAACTTCATCCTTATACCTTTAAGACCGGAGGAAAGCCGAAATCCTCTTCCCCCAAATGCAGCTCAATTCGCCTGAAGGATCTTTTCGGCCGAACGGCGCCAAAATTGCCTGAAACTCCGCAGATTATTGGACGGAATGCAACTGGCGGGGAATCTCTACCAGCCACGGCACTACAAACGAGTGGAGCAGATCTGCAATGTCTGCTACATAGCTTCAGATCTAAGCGCAAGAAGGGATTTCACAAGACATACGCGGATGATTTAGAGAAGAGTTTGAACGCACTTCGAAGTGAGCAAGAACCGGCGGGCGACCGTACGGAGTTTGGAGGAAATGATGAGTTGGAGTCCTTCAAGACTGAGTGTACTAGTTATCTCAATGGGGTCTTCAGAGCCATTGAGAAAGGTCTCATGCCGAAGGAAAAAACGGGTGATATTCTGTGCCATAAAGCCGGTCTATGGCCCCGAATTTCCCCAACATTGCTCCTTCAACAGCTGGCGGCGGCCGGGAACCCACATATCGACCTACCCACCGAGTGGAAAACCGTTCTTGTCACTTATGGTAAAGCAATCACCATGTTGCAACGAGCAGATCGCCTCCTCCAGAATTTCCACTCTCCCGACTTCGTCAAAGAATTAGAGAACGTGGGACATCAGAATTGGGATCCAATGGAAAGGCCGGACTGGTTGCTGATGGAAATTGAGAGCAATATCTTGGTGCGCCCTGTCCAGGCAGATATTGCTTCCCAAATGATAGCACCGCCTTCCAACAAGAACGCCATTGTACAACTCCTTATGGGGGAGGGCAAAACTTCGGTTGTCACGCCCATCGTTGCGGCAGCACTAGCAGATTGCCAGAGGCTTGTGAGAGTAGTTGTCCTAAAACCTCTCTCCGCACAAATGTACCAAACATTGGTTCAAAAGTTAGGCGGTTTGCTCAATCGACGTATCTTTTTCATGCCATTCTCGAGGTCAGTCAAAATGGGACTGGATCAGGCAAATGTGGTTCGCACATTGTACGAGGACTGTATGCGAATGGGCGGCATAATATTGGCTCAGCCGGAACACATACAGTCTTTCAAGCTCCTTGGTTTGGAGTGGCTGTTCAACGCGAAGAATAAAAAAGGGAAAAAGAAGGTCTCAACCATCAACAAAATGTATGACGAAGTTGCCGAAATCCTAGTCGACACCCAACGTTGGCTAGAGAGTACGTCACGGGACATCCTTGACGAGAGCGACGAAATCTTGAACGTCCGGCACGAGCTGATCTATTCAATCGGAAGCCCTGCGCTTATTCAAAACGCTCCTGACCGTTGGGTGATTATACAAGAGATATTCGATCTGATCCAGAATCATTTCCGTGAGAGCACATTCAAAACGGAGGATTATGAAGTAGGGGCCACTGAGAATCTAGCGCAATTCCCTTCGATACGCATTCTTCAGACGCGAGCAGGCAAAGATTTAGTGATAGATATTGCATCAAAAATTGTTACAGGTGAGCTTTCGAGCTTTACTACTTGTTTTCATCCTACCCCCATCTCTGTCGTCGTCGATGAAACTATAACTGACTATGCATACCGTAATTGCCAGATGGGCTTCCAGCGATTAATTTCCGCTTCCTGTCCCCACAAATGCGCCGCCTAGCGAAGGAATTCATCACCAACCCCGATATGGTTAGAGTTTGTGGTCAGCAACTACTCGATTACTGCAGCCAAGCGGAGAACGACATATCAACCGCAACATTGTACTTACTAAGAGGGCTTTTTGCACACAACATAATATTCTTCATATTGAGAGAAAAAAGATGGAAAGTGGACTATGGACTTGATCTCCGACGTACAATGCTTGCTGTTCCGTATCGAGCCAAGGACTCGCCTGCGGGAAAGGCTGAGTTCAGTCATCCGGATGTTGCAATAACCTTGACGTGCTTGAGCTACTACTATGGAGGGTTAAATGAAGCGCAGCTCGAGACCTGCTTTCGTGGCCTCTATAAATCAGACAGTCCTACAATGCAGTACGAGCGCTGGGTGAAAGGGATTACTGGGCTCGATAGGAGTTTCCAGAGTTTGAGTGGTATTAACCTGGACGATGGAAGGCAATGGAAAGAAATAGTCCGGATTTTCAAGCAAAATAAATCAGTCATTGATTTTTACCTTGCCGAAGTTGTGTTCCCTAGAGAAGCAAAGGAATTTAAAGACAAGCTATCGACGTCAGGTTGGGACATAGCTGAAGAAAAGGCTCACCCCACAACAGGCTTTAGCGGCACGAACGATAATCGATATCTTCTTCCACTATCAATTGTACAACATGACCGGGAAGCACAACTAAACACCAATGCCAGAGTCCTTAGTTATCTCTTGCGGCCAGAAAATACGTACGTGGCTATTGAAGAGACTTACCACGAGCCGCTCAATTTCCGAAAATTACTTACAATCTTGACCGAGGAAGAGAAGAAAGTACCGGTTCGAGTGCTGCTGGATGTCGGAGCCCAAGTCTTGGAGTTAAGTAACGACCAGGTTGCAGAGACATGGTTGAGAGACGCTCCCAGCCAAGATGTTGAGGCCGCTGTCTTCTTTGACGATAAGGATGTCCTTATGGTTATAACACGGGACGGAATACGAGAGCCACTCATGATCTCTGCTTTTGCCCAGAAATTAGACAAATGTGTTGTGTACCTTGACGAGACGCACACTCGAGGCACGGACTTAAAGTTACCCGTCGGTACAAGGGCAGCGGTGACGTTAGGGCCTGGGTTGACTAAAGACAGATTGGTACAAGGTTAGTTCGGGTTCAAACCAATTCCATAGCCATGGTTATCCAACTAATAGGGTACAGCGTGTATGAGAATGCGAAAATTGGGACATGGACATTCTGTCTTATTCTGTGCCCCGCTAGAAATCCAACGAAAACTCGGAAAACTGGCTCGAGTAGATCACAGTCGCAAGGATATCGAGGTCAGGGACGTAATATTATGGTGTATAGATCAGACCTGTGTGACATATCGCAAGCTTGTGCCAGTCTGGGCCAAACAGGGAGTCAGCTATCAGAAACGATTTGTCGCATGGACTAAACTCTGGAAATCCAGCGTAAAATTATTCCCGCAAGATGTTCTGGAGAAAGAAGCCAAAACTCTACAGGAGCATTACGGATTTGAACGATCTAATACGAACAAAATTAGTGGGTATCATCCGGCGAAGCAGTACCGGCGAATCCAATTCAAGCAGATTGAGGAAAAGTGTTCCAGCGTTGATGTGGAATCATTCCGCGGGGCCCCGATGCTTGAAGAACAGGAACAAGAACAAGAACAGGAGCGAGAACTTCACCACGAAATCGAACGCGATCAGGACAACCAACGCCCTCCAAGAGCCGGCGCTGTCCAACACTCCTTTTGTGAAGAATTGAAACACTTCGTCCAGAAGGGGATGCTTCCGAAAGAACACCCTTGTTTCATTCCTGCATTTCAAATCCTCAGTACTACCTCAGCAAATGGGTGCGACGTGCCGTGCTGGTCGCCGAAGCTACTTGTTACGTCAGACTTTGCACAAGTAGTCGATGGACAGTACAAGGAAACAGACAACTTCCTCCGGCCTGTTAATTGGGTAGTATCAAGCCTCATTGACCCTACTTTCTTGGTTATCATGAGCCCCTACGAAGTCAATAAGTTACTACCCGAAATCGTCAGATCCAGATCGGTGATCTTACACATGTACTCGCCACGAGTGACCAAAGATACACCCTCCTTCGAGGGCCTCACTTTCTGCACAACACCGTCACCCCCCATGCCATGGTCACCAGGTGTATCCTTGGTGGATCAACTTAACATTTTTGCAGGACAGTTATACTTCCGGAATTACGAGGCGTACGCGAGAGTCTGTGGGTTTTTGGGGCTATGTTTGAACGATACAAACCCAAGGAATGCCGATCTCATTGCTAGCGACGGGTTTGTAGACAAAAGAAATCGTCAGTTGTTGCGCATGCCAGGGTCACCTTTCTCCAGAAGCCCGGTTCTGCCTTTGCGACTATTGCTGGGGATACGGCGCAAGGGCCACAGCTATCTTTCAACGCACATGGGCCAGATACTGCACGGAAGGCCTCTGTTGACGGAGGATTTTCTTTGAGTGCGTTGTTTCATACGGCGTTCCGTAATCATCAATACTCTGCACCATGGGGCGAAATCGATATCATGTTCTTCTCTTATTTCTTCTTTTTCTTTCCATTTGATCTTTAGCATACGCTTTTTCTTTGACAGTTGGAGAACTCTGGTAGAATATTTGTGGGAGCAACACAAGGGATGCCCAGAGGCGGGACCATTAGGGATACTTTGGGGTTAAAAGGTGGGACGTTTTCTGCGTGAGGTGGATAAGATGAAGATTTCGGAGTGACGGTCTATTTATAAGGCTCCTGGATATTTCGTTCGTTGGTGTTTTTTATTTTATTTTGAGGGGGATTCCTTTGCAAACTTGTGGATATCAGATCGGAATTCTATCACTTTCCATAATAACTGGATTCTCTCGTGGTGGCGGAATAAATTCAACCGATTGCGAGCTTGCGAGCACGTGGCTAGACAAACTGGGAGCGAGAGAAATAACTGGATTCTACGAATTGGTAGCCTGGTGCTGCTCTCATGCCTAAAGTTTTCGTCGGTCGACTAGCTCAGTCGAGGCCGATGCTTTTTTGCCTGGTGCAACAAAATAACTCGCTTGCAGCTTCAAGCTCACTATCACGACTCAGTTCAGACACATCCAAAAAAAAGTTTCACCATAACTGTGATTAAGAGGGTAGTTAAATGAAAAATAAGTATTAAGGTCTCTCTCTAAAGGCAGATAGTGGATGGTAGAGGCGGTGGTAGTGGGGTTGCCCCAATGAAGTCAAGACGAATGTGCGAGTTCAGGTTAAGGGCAACACCACAAGTACCTATTGTGACCACACTCGCACATTCACCTTTTGACTTCATTGGCATCCGCTACCATTACCTCTACCATTTACCATCCACCCTTTCTAGAGAGACCTAAAGACATGCCTATCTTTTATTTAACTACCCTTTTAATCAATACCAATTTTTTTTACAATTTAGGTGAACTTGAAAGTATTAGAGGGCTGGAGGCCATAATTTGATGGTCCAAAGGTAAACATGGAGGTGCCTAGCAAAACATACGAGGTATGGCTCCCTGAATGCGTCGTCGTTAATATTACCAGTGCTAACGCTATCTCAAGATTATGAGCTAAATCGTAGGGAACTAGAGATTTCCCCACCTCTTTGGCCGTATGGAGTGTTACTTAAACTTCTATCTTCATGGTATATACTGTAGTAAAAAGGGGGGTTTTATAAACGTGATCTTCCTGTATTAGAACTCTATTAATTTTGTAGTCGTTTCCGAGCCTTTTTCGAACGGTATTCACAGTATAACCGGACGGTTGACAGAGTTTTAATACAGTTTTTTAACAACCCCCTTTTTTACAACAGTAGGTAATCAATTTCTTTTATCCTATCAGCTCTTACATAATGTAATGGAGCATATGAAACTCCATACGCTAAAGCTAAACTCTGATGAGACCTCAGTTCTTTTTTTTGCTTGCAGCTATCCATATCTTAACGTGTGTAAAAATTTCGTTTTAACGTATAGGGTACATCGAAGCTGGGATTTTATCCTTTTCCCACAACCAGAGAAGGTATTTGTCCTTCGGCTTTTTAGTGAAGTTTGTTTTGGGTCGCCTGCTCTCGTACCAGCAAACTTTCTCTCCTCGTTAAGTTGCGAAACGAGCTTACTAGTTAGGCGAGGCGCCGCTTAAAATGAAAATACCCATAAAGACCACCTCTCTTATCAATTAACTCCCATATTCTTGAGCGTCCCTTCCGAGAACAAATATCCATCTTCGGAACTCCACAGCTTAGGGGGTGCCGGAATTTTGAAACCTTGGCACCAAACGGCATAGTCGGTGGAATAAGACTCGGTGCACGCGAATACGAAGCTGGGGGTATGGTAAGATGTTAGGGCTAAATTGCGTACACCACCCGACAAAGCAGCAATAACTTCAAAGCACCGCACCGCCATACACGCTCTTGTCTTGTCTTGCACCAAACATGCTCGATGATTGCGGAGAAGTCAAGGTAGAGCAATCATGTGCATACTGCCATCGCTGCTTTAGACAAATCAGAGGCCAACTAGGTTCCAAAGCGGAAAGGAAACATATCCTGAGACCCAACGCGTTGCTAGGGTCTTGATTGAGTCGATTCCATACTGAGGTTGTCTTGGATATGGGATCTCGACAGCGTCGGTTGTGGTTGGGAGGAATGTATGTAATCAGCTAAGTAGAACAAGTGCAATGTTCAGTCAGCTCTAGATTTTTCATTTTTAGATGCGATCGTAGCGGTGCAGTATGGGCGAGTGTCAGGCAGTGCGGCTTGTCGCAAGAGTTGTGGTAGCCGCTTGAAACTTCGGCCTCTGACGGCGTGCTAGTAGGTGCGATACAATAGCTACTTGCAGACTTCGGCCGCTCGCATCGGATAAAGTGTCCAGTTGCCTGTAGGTTTTTCATAGCCAGTTGCATCCACAGTCGTTGCAGGTGGTGCTAGTGTTCGGGAAATGCGTCGCCAGAATTGTGGTAATACGGTGCAGGTTTATAATACCCACTCGCTGTTAATGCGTGAGCACCGTGTGTAGTGTGCGTGATCCAATTTCCCCTAGGTTGGGCGAATACCTAGCGAGTTCCAAGATTGAAGAGGAACAGAACTTGAGACGCACCGGGGGCGTTGATCCCGGGGAGTCCACCAGAGGTTCCTTTAAGACTGGATCTCAACAGACTCAGTTTTATGGTTTGAGGGCATGCTAACGCCATAGATTGGCCTGGGGCAGCGTGGTTCGCTAGAATTTTAGTAACCGCTTACAGACTTCGGCCTCTTGCAGCGTGTGCAGTGGGTGCGGTGTAGCGTATGCGATGTTTACTGGCTCTCTTAGTACGAGAGCACCTTATGCAGTGTGCGCGATTTGGTTTGCCCTGGCCTTGTGGGGCGAATGACTAACCAATTCTACGATTGAAGAGGAAGAGAACCTGAGACGCATCGGGGTCCTTGCTCGGAGGAATAATCGAAAACTTGCTTTATGATGATAGATTTTGATAGTGTTGGCTGCTCAGTGACTCCGTGGGTGGGGTCGGGACAGGGTTGGTTGCTCCCCGGTTTGTGATATCCACTTTGCGGACTTTAGTCTGAAGAATCTTATGGGGCTGTTCAGGAAACGCAGGCTTGCCTCTAGGCTTTCGATAGGTGGTTGTATTCTGGGGTCGTGCAAGCCTCCCATACCTATGCAGGTGTGACTAGCCTTCCGGATTTCGGTAGGCAGGCCTACCACATTTGCCGCAATGTGCACGACTCAAATGTTTGCTCGCCTTTATGCTATTGGTAGCCGGTTGCGGTGTGGTGGAGCTTGTTGACTGGAAGCGGAGGCCCTCCTCGAGGCTGTTGGTAGCCACTCACGCTCTTGGCTGGTGCAAGAACTGTTGCTAGGCATGTGGATCACCACAAACCCCACGCAGAGACTGTAATTTGTCGGAGACTGGGAATTGGATGGCGGGACACCATATGTATATGAAACCTGTTGCTGCGGCTGGTTTTGGATCCGAGTTGGAGGTACCGCAAGATGCACTTATATAACGTTATAACTAGGACATGGTAATGAAAGAAAGTTGAAAATCCTCTCGACCTCGCGTACAGTACAGAGAGAGAGAGGCACAGGGACAGAGAGCGGCCAAATTGTATATAGAGTACGACCGGTTGATAGTAAGGATTTAGTATGGCTTCTGGACTCGCTACCCACTTCCTCACAAGAAGTAGGGCTATTGAAGGTTATCGCAGTAGCTGTGGACGGAGTGATTGCTGAGAGGAGAATGAGAGAGTTGGTAATAAGAGGAGGTTATATACTCGCTTCTAGGAGTCAAGCAATACTCTTTTCAACGATCTGCTGTGTTTGCCAGCAGAACGCCAGTTGATCTCCATTTCCGGGATTTGGTCCTGAGCACTGGAATGAAGGCCCCGCTGTCATATCCTAGTCAGAGTGAATACAGAATGAATAAAACAAAAATGAAGGCCCCGAGTACAAAACCACACCAGCCAGTCGCATGACAATATTATCCACACAAAATCTTACCCATTTTCCCTGTGTTTGCAGCAATAGTGGTTGCACTTGGTTTTCTCATTCCTATTAGTTACAAACGATCCAGCTTCCCCAGAGCGTTTGCTGTGAGTGGAAACGCCGAACAGAAACAACTCCTGTCGCTTTCCGTACGCAAATAGGATTGATCCACATACATCTTCGTCGCGTATATCTGCATTGAGGTAGACACAAGGCTCATGGGAGAGTTAACCGATAGGGTATAACCCTAGTGAAGGGTATGTCGCCCAAACATGATTCGCCATATTACGACCACCATATTGCCTCAGGGGTTAGCAGAATTACAGATGGAAGTTTTTGACTCTGTTTGAAAAGAACCACGTTGCGAACAGTAAGAGCCGTTCGAAGTACAGTTTCAGCTAACGATATTTGGAGCCGCTGTTCAAAAGTTTTATTTCCGCACTAATCATACCTCTCACCTGAGCAATAAGCTCAAGACCGCTGCCGTGGCTGCCTCGTTGTTGCCCAGATCAACACATCCGTCATTCGCACCTAGCTCGCTAGCCGTATTCGTTGCACCCCGATATCTTCGATATTTCCGTAGAAAGGTGAATGGCAGTGCACTCTCTCACTGCATCAAAACGACCTGTCTAACATCGGTGACGTTGTTGTAACCCAAAATATTGGTCATGATACGAGCGTATATTCAGCGTCGGGAGTCTACATTACAAACAGTCAGAACCGCCTATCCACCCGGACAAGCCAAACCCAGTTACTTCTCCCCTCCTCCTCAGCACAGCAATTCTCCTTCCTCGTGGCTCCCAACTGTCGCACCCATCCACGAATGAGCCCGCAGACCCTCCCAGCTCCGTAATTTCTAGCAAGCCCAACCCGTTCATCTTCAAATACGAGTTCTCGAGCTGCTTGAGATCTCCACATGCCTTCATCGGTCGCACTTTCCATAGTCGCCGAAAGAGTACCCTGAGGTCGCGTTTTTGTTTGTTTGTTTGTAATCATTTTGCATTCACCCCCGAAGGGAGGTGCCCAGCTAAGTTACCATAAGCCGGCCGACCACTAGTGGTCATGGCATTTTAACCCCCATCCCCGAAACTTCCTCGGTCTTCAACCGGGAGGGCACAAGGCCGTTGAAACTCCCAATCTCCCTCCTAGGCAAAGTCGTCTCTCCCACTTCCCGCTACTCAAGGTGGACCCTAAGGCCACTTACTCCCCAAGCCCACCCCCAAACACAAAAACACACCAAAAAGGCAAACTAAAACAAAAGAGAATCGTAAAGTACATTCTTGCCCTGCAGGATCTTCAAACCATATAGGCGTGATCTAAACTGCAACTCTTCCAATTCTCCTACATTTTTAAACCCTGCACGGCTAACCCTTATGGGGTCGCCAACTTTCATATCTTCCACATCAGCAAAATGTAAATCGGTCCGGAAGCAACGCGCAATCCTCCCAGACACTCCAGGTGACCTCACCAGTGCTTCTAGGTACTTCTAGATGCTCCCAGATCTCCCTGGAGATAAGCAAAGTGCTCTCAGACTCTGCAAGAGCATTCTCAGGATGCTATGAGATTTGACTGATAGGATAGTCAAATTTTGGAGCTCCTGAAACCTCTGCGCAGATCTGCGGGAGACTTCGAGAGAAGCTGAGACCGCTGCGCAGCACAGCGGCAGACTTGGTGCTGTATTCTCACAGCAGTGGTTCTTACATTACCACAAGGCATTTCGTCTTTGTTACAGTCACAAGATTCGCTACATCATAATATGGCATGCATTATTTAAGTCTTTCTATATATATACATACGGTCAATCTGGCCGCAAATGGTAGTCAAGCATAATCGGAGGAGCACCTGGACATGCCCATTGAGAGAACTTAGAGATGCACCACTTGGAGGCCGTTGTGGTGAAACAATGGAGCTAGAAGGCAGAGAGCCCACCATTAACACTCCGCCGCACCTCTCGCGACATTGAAACAGAATTCATCAGTAAGAGCAGTTCTGGTCGGAGGAGCATAGGAATCGGGTGAGAAGATATGATACTACCCGGCGTTCAGGATCCACGAAATCTTGGACAGAGCGAGTGAGACCAAAAGTTGGGAAAGATAGAGTGTGTATTTTCGTTGTATGATAAGATGAGATGGAAATGAGATGATGTCTATCTACTCCAAGGTCTGCTGAATATATACTCCCCGTCACTCTGTCCACCTCCGTTACCCCTGTACCACCGTACACCCGCCGTCGCTCCTTGACGATGTACTTGGAGGCAGGGACCGAGCGATCTTGGAGATGCACTTGGAGACCGAGATCGACTGAACTCAGAGATGCACTTGGAGGCCGTGATCGAGCAAGTTTGGAGATGCACTTGGAGGCCGAGATCGAGTGAACTCAGAGATGTACTTCGAGGCCATGATCGATTAAGATTGGAGGAGTACTTAAAGGCGGTTGATGTGGAGGTGATTGATCTGAAAGCGGTCAATGTGGAGGCAGTGAATCTGGAGGCGGTAGATTGGGAGGCATGTGCAATGGAAGCTCAGACTCTAGGCATTGGTTAACTTGTCATTGTGGCAATGTAGAGATTTGAATACAACACATTCCGCTGAGAGCTGAGAGACTGGCTGGGAGCGGGAGGCAGTCGATCTTGGGATGATGCAGTACGCGGTGTATGCAGTACTCAGTGTATACAGTACTCGGCGTAGGCAGTAATCAGCGTATGCAGTACTCGGTGTATGCAGTACTCGGTGTATGCAGTACTCGGTGTATGCTGTACTCGGTGTTAACTCTTGATCATGGCATCGAGAGATAGAGAGGGATCACTTCACTTCGTGTTCTTAGGTGATGGTAGAGTTGAGGACGAGAAGGAGAGAGACGAGAGGAGATTGGGCAAATCATCATGAGAAACTGGGACTTACGAGAATTTCGTGTGCGAGTCAATTTACCATCCCCGATACGGCTGGTACGGGTCCTGATCTGGTGTGTAATAACACCGATACGAGGTCTTCCCAACCCAATCAGGCAAGTCGTACCCCTGATTTCTCATATTCCTCCACATCGTTCTCATCTTCATCCCCCATCTCTCTCTTTCTCGTCCACAACTCCACCACCATCATCCCAAAACACAAAGTTAAGTCATCCCTCTCTATCTCTCCATGCCATGATCATGAGTTGACACCGAGTACAAGCATACACCGAGTACAGCATACACCAAGTACAGCATACACTGAGTACAGCATACACCCAAGATTGTTTGTCTTCCCTACATTCTCATGATTACGAGTTGACCCCTGAATGTAGCTTCATCAGCAAAATGTAAAATGGTTCAGATGTCATAACTCAATGACTCAGCTATTCCGAACAGCCACACCGATCCTTCCAGAAGCTCCCAGACGCTCCCGAACAGGCTGAATGCAGAACGATGTGCTTCTGAGGGACTCTGAGAGTACTTCAGGTGCTCCTCAATGCTTCTAAAGTAGCAGAACAGAATACAAGAATATTCTAAAGAGTATGAAGTCGTCTTCAGAATGCTATAAAATCATGCTTTTAAGTTGGAAAATTTCGGAGTTGCTGGGACTGCGACACTCGTCTCCAAGACGATTCCGGTGCACCTGGAGCCAGACTCTCCGGGAGTGATAAATATATAATGTCTATATCGAATAGTAAAATTCGATAATCTA
>Ga0307514_10000848_pt1 | contig 49345 bp, 57 predicted proteins | sample 16_EM_MG_FD_203088 | JGI IMG/M metagenome (GOLD analysis project Ga0307514, IMG submission 203088) | Populus trichocarpa ectomycorrhiza microbial communities from riparian zone in the Pacific Northwest, United States - 16_EM | ecosystem: Host-associated > Plants > Roots > Unclassified | place...
ATGGGAAAGGGTTGCTCATCCCGATAGCCTGTATCTAACCGGGCGTGCAATCGTCATCGTCGATGTACCCACTAACGAATCAGGGGTAAAAGGGCTCTTCACGCTTTCCTGCTCACGATGTATTTCTTGACACTTCGGAATTTCTTAAGTAAATATTGTACATCGACGAGTACAGAAGGGGACTGTTTTCCCCGCGAGAGATCCATATTTCTTCGGCAGAGAGTGGCCCGCTCAAGCCGCTTTATTCAAATATCAATCACGAGGCCATGCAACTCCCTGGTCATGGCACCGCCGGAGCTCCAAATGTAAACAAAGATTGTGTACGAGCGAGAAGACCGGGTGTCCCTATCGTCTGGAAAACAGCTGGAAGCGGGGGGAGCGGGTGACGCGGCGATCACGTGCCCAAGTTTGAGGTTTTGAACTTCCGCCACACCCCTGCGAATCTCCGTCTATTCGGCACATTTTACATCCCCATACACTACAGACTATCGACCTCTCCACGCGATGTCCAGACCGGCCTGGCAGACGGACGAACTCGATGAGGAATGGGTCGACCACGAGGAGGCAGGCAGCGTTCGCTGGCAGGACTCTGTGTCGTCTCGGGGAACCTCATCTGACCTATCTCTGACCGAGGCTCTCCCCTCCACCTTTGTTCCGGAGAACACCAGTTCTCTGGCTGGTTCTCCTGTGGCCCCTGGGACATTTGTTGTCCGCGAGGATGCGCCTGCCGTGTCCCTCCTTCCAAAGACACCTGGTCATAACAACAAAAACAAGATGAAGGACTTCTTCAGTCCGATGGCTCTCGAACGGATGTTCGAGCCCCCTTCCCCACCAAAGGGATCAAACGAACCGCCCATCCCGTCTACCTCTCACCATACGGCAGCCCCGGCCATCCCATCTCGCCTTTCGAAGGTTTATTATCCCGACGAATTCGCAGCCGAACACAGCCCAAACGAAATACTCGAAACCGATATTCCCAACCTTGCACCATTTGACCCCCGCATGCCGAGTTTGAACGGCCAGTTTACCTTCAGCTTCCCACAGACCACTCCGAACCTTAGCCCAATCCCACAAAGCACGCCTACAACTCGCCCTCGAGTTTCAAACAACCCACCGTCAACAGATCCGCGTCTGCGACTCTTCCAATTTCAATACGATACGTTTACTAGGGAGCACCTATCCGCGATGGTTGACTCAATCGCCCCTTCCGCCGGAAGCAATGGCACTCCCACTCTCAGTGCACATATCAGCGCCCCCGTCATTTCATATACATCTGAAGCGGAAGACGAGAGTATGAGTCGTATGAGAAGTTCTAAACGTATCAAGCTCAGTCCTGCAACGGACTACGCCGAGGGGGAACCTCCGCCAACTCCGGTTCCCCCAGAACGACCAAACTCGAGGAGAGATTACGTGGGAGAATCGAAAAATCTCATGGAAAAAATTCGCCAGGCACGCGACTTCTCGACCATCTCAACTAACGCTCCTAGTCGCATCATCAACCAGTCCGCTGAGGAGAGTTTGGTTCGCACCCCTCCGCCTTCGGGTTAGTGTTCCACTTCTCCTGAAATAACGAGTGCTCACCTTGTTTTCAGCGCGTCTTAACCTCCCTTCTACTATCCACACGTCCGCCCCATCGTCGGCCACAAACTCCATTAATTCCAAACGTTCGATATACTCGTCGCTCGGTTATCGACAACAGGCAGCTGACCTGATGGCACAAATCAAAAGCGATGTGAAAACCACCTCACGGCTTTTTTCCAACGACACCGATGTCTCCTATGTGGCCCGGATTGTGTCCAACGGTCTGCCGCCAGCAAAGGGGCCTGAGGAAAGGTCGCGTTTGGCGAGACAGCATTTATCTGCGACCATATCTGATGAAGACTTTGTTCACGAAGTTAGCAACATGTCCATCGAAGTCTGGGAACCAGAAGTCATTACGGCTCCCAGGCCTCCAGAACTTGCGATAATCCCAGCCACACCTACAGAGACTGTCACGATACGGCAGCCGGCTCAGGACCGACATTCTCTACCACAATACCGCGGTCCATCGTATCCTCCATCCTCCATTCGATCTGGCACAAACGAAGACTTGAACCGGTTCGTGTCGTCTAGCACTGTGGCAGGGACCACGCTGACTTCCGGGAGTGCTGGATCGTTCGTTAAACATGCCGGTCCAAAGCAGATGCGGAGAATTGCGCCAGAAGATGTCATTGGCGCCTTGTCCGATAAGGTTGGTCAGATGGTGCTGGACCGTCAAACAATGAAGTGGGTCAAGGTCACTGCGCTTGCTGCTTCGACCACTACTCGAGAACGAGAAGAGGACGAGGAGAGCGAGGATCCCTTCCGAGATATCGAGAGCTTGAGGGATGAAAGTTCGACCCATCCCTCAGAGCGAGAGGAAGAAAGTGAGAGTCGGATCGAGGAAATCCTTGAGGATGCAGATGACCCTGAGGAGGCGGTTTTAAACTCCTTTTCATTCGACGATTCATCGGCTGCGATCTGCCCCGTAATGACTGGTATTTCAAGACTCGACGAAGAGGATTCAGAAGATTTGGGTGTTGTCGTCGATGACCCACTCACGGACTCGGACGAGAGCCTGGAGGAAGAGTTCGCCGATTATACTGAGCAGAAACACGAAGAAATCACGGACGACGTATCACTTCGGGAGTTCCCTGCTCCCCCACCCCGAAGCAACGCTGCTTTCGGTACCCCGCTTCCTCTCCGACCCAGTGCAACAAACTCTGCTGGAGCAACCCCGTTCCCCTCGGCAGGGCGATCTGGGACGGTGAAGAGCAACAGCGTCACTCCGGTTTCCGCGCTTAAAGACCCAAATCGTACCAAGACATCGGCGAGTCTGAAGCATCAACGATCGGTCAGTTTTTCGGATGGGAAGCGCGACGGGCCAATTCGCGGGCTCAACGGAAGGGTAACAGAAGTGTCCGACTCTGAGTCAGGGAACGAGAATTTGGGGAGGAGCAGTACTGGAAATTTGTTCGAGCCATCTATTCGATCCAAACGTATAGCGGGGATGTTGGATGATCTGCAGGATGACTGTAAGCCCAGGTCTTTGCCCGTCGTAAATCATCTCACTTATTTCTGCTAGATGAGGACGAGTCTCCTTCAAAGGCGAGCAGCAGCAGCACACGCCCGATGACTGATGAGATCCAACCACTTTCCGTGAGACATCCTATGTCTTTGAGTCGTTCTAGCGGAGGAGACACCTCCCGGCGAAGTTTATCCCGATCAGAGACACACAGACCAAGCGTTAATCCAAATGCGACATTCTTGACAGAATGTTCGTTTGGTGTGGCACACGACCGGCTGGTCCAAGTGATAACAGACATTCAGCCGTTTGAACCTCACTGGGAGTCTCTGAAATCGATCGACCTATCCAAAAAGTCTGTCGAAAGTGTCGCACGACTGAAGGAATTTCTCCCCCAGCTGGACTGTCTATCGCTGTAAGTTTTCAACTTGACTAGTCGAGGCGGCAGGCTGACCGGCTGCTTAGGAATGATAATCAGTTGTCTTGGCTGAGTGGGATTCCAGGCACTGTGAGGACGCTGTCTGTTGCGTCAAACATGTGGGTTGACCTGTCATGATGTGTATGGATTTGGACGACTGACATGTGAGCGGTATGTGGGTAAACAAGGTTGACAGACGTCACATCGTTCGGCCACCTCACGAATTTGGAACACCTGGATCTGAGCCGGAATGACATCGAGTCTCTACGTCGTGAGTTGACGTTTTGTGCTGCCTCGTTTGACAGCTAATTTACGGTTGGCATTATGGACAGAGCTAGACTGCCTGCGGAACCTTCGGGAGCTTCGAGCAGACGGAAACAAGATAAAGAGTATCGACGGCCTACAGAAGCTGGAGAGCTTGGTGAAACTGAGCCTACAGTCGAACCAGATCAGGAAGGTGGATCTGACTGGATACCGATGGTACGTGTCATGTTTGGTAGCCGGGGATCATTGTGCGGATGACGAGTTGCAGGCCAATATTAGAAATGTTGAACCTGAGCCAGAACCGTTTAGACAGCATCCAGGGCTTAAAGCTGCTCGGGGGATTGATCGCTTTGAATCTAGGTACGTACCCAGGTCACGAGGTCTTTCCCTACAATTTTGTGTCCACTGTTCCTCGTTGCACCTGAACCCATGGGCTGGTCGGCGCCTGCTGAGCTTTTGGGTGATTTCGATGATGTATTTCCAGGCACTGACAGCTATACACACAGACAACAATGGATTGAGCGAGCTCGGGATGGAAGCCGGAGACGGCGGAGATAGTGGGCGTTTGGGCAAGTTGCGAATACTACGAGTGAGCGGCAACCGACTACAAAGGCTGGACGGGGAGTGTTTCCCGAACCTGCGGACATTGTATGCGGATAACAACGCGTTGACGGGGATATCGCATTGCGGACGTATGAGGAGGTTGGAGAACCTGAGCCTGAGGAACCAGGCCAAGGGAAAACTGTGAGTGGACTTTTCGCTGCGCAGATCGTCGGAGGGATTTACGAAGTCATAGGAGTCTTTCGTTACGGGACGTAAGGGACATCAAGCGGCTGTATCTTTCGGGTAAGTGGATGATGTATGGGGATTGTTCGGGAGATTGCGAAACTGATGACGATCAAGGGAATCCGTTGAGTTGCAAATTCATGACGGAGGCGTGTTACAACTTGGTATACTTCGAGTTGGCGGCGTGTCGACTGACGAGTCTGCCGACCAACTTTTCATCGCTGGTGCCGAACGTACGGGTGCTAAACCTTAACTACAACTTTTTGGAGGACGTTGGACCGTTGGACGGTCTGAACCGGATGAAGAAGTTGAGCATAATCGGATCGAGGGTGAAGGGGACGAAGGGGTTGATCAGAATGGTGCAGAGGATGGGGGAGATTGAAATGGTCGATTTCAGGTACGAGATACCATTTTGGGCAAAGGGCAAAGGGGACGACGGACATTTCCTTCGGGGATGAGGACGTGGACTCTTGTCTCCGAAAGGAGAGAGCGAGTTTCCGTCGGGAAGGGGTGACAGGTAGCGGTGGGCCCGTGTTACGGAACTCAAGTTCCACACTGCCGGGTTGATCAGATGTGCTGGAGCGAAGGCTAACTGAGTGTTGATGGTAACAGGATGAACCCGTGTACATTGGGGTGGTACCTGCCGCTATTGGTCAGAGACGTGCCTGGCGCACTACAGCCGTCGGAACAAGATGGAGATCAGGGGCGAAGGCACGGGGAAGGCAAGGCCAAGGGAAGCGGGAATGACAACGGGAGGCACTCGTCATGGCAATGGCAGGAGCTAGACGCCAAATTCCGTCGGGACCTACCTGATGAGGCGTACGTTGGGAGACTGGCCTACCGGGGACTGGTTATGAGGGCCTGTAGGGGCGTCAAGGTTTTGGATGGGATCCAGGTCAGCGAGAAGGAGAGGGAAAAAGCCGAGAGATTATTGACCGGGATTCTGCGGAAAAGGGATTAGATTTTTTGGCAGATTTTTGTTCTTCGGACACTTGCCGATTCACGACAGCGAATTTACCCAAACTTGGGGTTCGAGGATCTCTAGTCTGTTGATAAATTGAGGGTGATCGACACTGCCTTTTCCCATCTTCCCACGATGCATGGATGGGAAGCCAGCGGGTTTATATAATTGTGAGAGTGCCGAGTTTATTTCACCCACGAACACTCTCTTTCTCCCCTTTCCTCACTCTCTGCAAGACGCTCACAGGGACCGACGACGGGGGTGATACCGTTTCGCGACGATTGCTGTGTCAACGACAGTCGGGTGTACCACTTTGACAACCTCGGAGTGAGTTGTTTGATTTGAAATAGACGGAAGTGTCAATTATGGCAGCTGTCATTCCACCTCCCGAGGAATGCGCCTTGGCTCCGTCCCTCTGCGCTCGCGCGCGCTCTCTCTCTTCCTCTCTCTCTGGACTCTTCCTTTTTTTCTTTTCTTTTTTCTAAATTATTTTCCTTTTGAATAAAATAAAACAGATTTCGGTTCCCGGCGGCAAGCCCTACAAATATCTTACACCGAAATCAACGCTTCTCTCCCTTGCCCCTTACCTCTTCGTCAAAGTGAGTACACACGGTGGATCTTCCCTCGGCCGGCCGCGTTGACGACACCTGTCTAGTTCTTCCGATCCGCATACCGACTTGATCATGTCCTCTGCAAACTCGGTCGACACTGACTCTTCCTCCCTCTCCAGGCAGGACAACAAGCGGCCTTACACACCTGACTCGCCCCCTCCTCCCATGGGTCAAAACAAACGCCAGAGGGTATCTCATGATTCTTCTTCTGCCGCCGACGATCGCGTGCAGCTGCCGCCAATCCATTCTCTCCAAGATCATCATCTCACCGACTCTCGTCGCGCTTCTCTTCCCACCCTCTACTCCGACAATCCCGCCAGGCTCTCCAAGTCCCATCCCTCATCCAATGGCGTCCCTCATCATCGCTCTCCTTACTACCATTCTCCCCACCTCACCTCATACCAGTTTCCCCCTGCTCTTGACCACGACGACAAGTTTCGTCCGAGGGTAGATACTTCTCTCCCTTCCCCCTCCTTCAATCCCTACAACTCCTACTCCAATTCTTCCACCCCAAATTCCTCCTTCCCTTCCTCCTTCAACTTCACCTCTCCTCTTTCTCCCCCTTCTCAGGCTGGCCCTCAGTCCGCAAATGGCTATTCCACCTCAACCCACTCCTGGTCCGCTCCCTCTCCCCATCTCCCTCGTCCAAGCTCCAATCCAGAGACTGACCGTCATCCAGCCTCCAAATCAGACGAGCACCTCGATTCATGGGCTTTCCCTCACTACAGCCAGTCCAATTCGCTCTCCAACGGGTCTAAGCATTCTGCTCCCCCGAACCACGTTTCTTCCCTTCCCGCCCCTGCTGCCGCCATGGCCGAGCGACCGAAAGGGAAACGCGGCAAACTGCCAAAACCAGTGACAGACTATCTCAAGGATTGGCTCCATCGCCATTCTGACCATCCATACCCCAGCGAGGACGAGAAAAAGCAATTGTGTCAAGCGACCGGACTCAGTATGAGCCAGGTGTCCAACTGGATGATCAATGCATGTCATTTCCCGCCCCGTTCTGTTCCTTGCATTCGATTAATCTTCATCCTTAGGCTCGCCGTCGGATTCTTGCACCTGCCCAGCGTGCACAGGCCAATGCGACCGGCTCGCCCAGTCCGTTCCGAACCCCATCAGCTTCAAACTCGCTATTATCGGATCCCTCTCTGAATCCGCACCATCGCCATCATCCAAACTCCCAGCAGCATCTCCATCCCTCTTCCTACCGTCGGGCATCCGTCCCAGCTTCTACGACGGATCTCCAAATCTACTACCCCATGACATTGCAATCGATACCAACTCCCGCTGCCTCCCTTCACATATCACATTCACTCCCTTCACATCAAAATTCATCAACGTCCCAAAGCAGACTTTCTATTTCCTCTGACATCTCGAACCATTCTCCCAGCCTTCTCAGTAGCTACGGACTATCAAACAACTACATCAACGGTCAGGGCGGTCAAGGCCATCGCGGAAACAATAGCGACATGTACTCCCTCAGCAACACGTCCGATTCGAGAGGTTACCCCACTTATGCCAACGACACCAACGAGGGTGGTGGTGGACATTCTGATCTCACGGGAACATCGAACACGCGGGGTGCGGCTACTGCAGCCTATGCCGCGTGATTGAACCATAACGCTCAGTTGGCGCGCATCCCTTTCCGACTGGATACCCACCCGCATTTTCCTTACGTCTCCACACAAAACGAAAACGAAAAGGATGCGCGTTCTTCCCACTCCACCTGGCGTCACATCTGGACGATATCTTTTCTTGGTATTTGTTTCTTCTCCCTTCCTCTTTTACCCCCCTGCGTACCCTATCGTTAGGGGTGATATATCCCCTTCGCATCTTTTTATTTTTCGTGGTGTTGTGCCTGCATCCCGTCTCCCTTTGCCAACGTGTCATTTGCCCCTTGTTTTCGTCGCCCTCGTTCACTCGTGCATATCCCCTCCCAAGCATTAAGCCGTTGTATTTTTACACTTAGCTGGCCGTTAGAGGCCTCATCCCCATTACAAAGGTATACATAGTAATGTCAATAAACCTTGTGGTATTCTATGAGCCTCGACGCCGGTGGACAAGCGAAAGCCACGGAAGCAAAAACAGTCTTGAATTTCAATTATCATTTTACCAATCCCAAATGTCGTCCTACCGACAAATGTCCACCGAGGAGGGGGAAAACTCTAAATCGTCCATCGCGCATGTCATTCTCTCTCGATCACGATTTCTCACCCGACATTTGCTAGCTCGCCCGGCCAACGCACGCCTATGTGCGTACGGCCGCTGGGACTCAAAAAAAATTACATACACCATCCACAGGGAACCCTGTAATCATCAATCAAAGACGGGTCACCCATATTTATCGTAACGCCGGCTCTAAGCGATGGTTAGCGTCGGTCTCAGATCCTTTCGCTTTTGGTAGACTTCCAGCGTTTCACCAGCCCAGGGAACTTCCCAGATTGAGGCCGCCTGGAAAAGATCCCGCACAAATGGCGTCCTTTTTCTCCTTTTTTTTCTTTCACCAGGTAAGGATAAGGCTGTGCATGATCCACGGTAACCCGTCAAACTCCACGCCGATCTTCCAAACCAGCGCGCGAGCGACGCCTGATGGGAAACTCGCTTACGACCTACTCTATCACGTTCGCATCCGGCCATAGTTACTTTGTCCCACAACGAAGGCCACAGACCATGGACATGGCACCCACGTGGGATGTACGCGCGTCAACACACCTTACCTTGTTCAGAACTTGGAATCCTTTATCAATCATCGAGGCATCCCGCTCACCTGTGGATGAGAATTTCGAATCCGTGGAAACTTCGGAGTAACGGAGAAGATGAGACTCGAGTAGCAGCTCAATGATGGTTGTCCCCTCATCACCCGTGCAACGTCGGTTCGGCGCTGACGTCGATCGAGTAGGGTCGAATCACCGAACACCCCAGAGTCTCCATCGGGTGTCTACGCCAAAAACTATGTTGGCGACGACGCCACGAAGAGAAGCACGACCCAACCCGCTGACGCTGTCCCCCAAGTCATCGGACGTGGATCTGCCCCTGCGATTAAATCTTACCAGATGGGTGGAGATCCGTACCCGCCTGCTATGACGGAGTTCCGGGCACCCCTCAAACCTTTTTCAATGAAAATACAGTTCTGGCGCATGTCCCCAAATGAACGCCTTGGCCACCCAGGTGAGCCGGAATCTTTTCCCCTTATTAATCAATCAGGCGGCTGTTGGATGAGACGTACAAAAATGATGACCCAAGACGAGGCCCTCAAGTTCCTTCTTCATGGTGAGTCCATGTCTGTTCGGAGAAATTCGCCTGATCAGCACGACCCCGGCTCAGGAGTCGAGAGGGCTGGATGTGGTAAAGGCTGCCGGGTGACCCTCGCTCGTAATGTCGTAAAGATCCCCATAGTCGTCGGAGCATCACCCATCGGTCGAGACTATGTGTTCTGATTGAGAAATCGATCAAACTCGAACAATTCCGCCGATCCAACAAATGAGGCGACAAACGTATTGTTTGGACGGAGCCGTAAGGTAAACCGCAAGCTGGATCGGAGTATAGAAATATCGGATCGGTACGACCTCGAGGGCCTGACATCAAGCGAGGTGACATGGAACCTGCTCTAGAAAGTGATAGGTTTGTCGTCACAGGGGTGAGCGTGTCCCCGTGAAATTGGAGCGTCTAATCCAAGGTAAGAGGGACCCCCGTGCCTTGAAAATGATCCAACCCATCTTACGTTTCTCTCCAACCCACTGGAATACAGACGAAACACAATAATCCTTGATTCATTATCTCCCTGCCCCCTGGAGATGATAGTAATGAAACCCTTGACCGATTTATCTCGTCCTCCGAACCGTAGCGCAGACGGTGATACCCTACACTTAAGTAAGAACCCCACCTTCTTTCACGAATACAAACTTTATGCACTAGCCTGTCCTCGGGTCAGATGGCCTTCTCTGCTGTGGTCATCAACCGCTGGGCGGTTTCCGCATTCGTTCGTCGATCTCGTTCTGGCCGTCTCATCCACGCTCTTTCCCACACTAGAATGCCCACCCTGCACTCTCCAATTGGAATGGGAGAGCCCGTAGAGTCCACCGGCCTCTCTTCCGATGACTTCTCTACTCTCATGCCTGCCTTCAATTTCTCCCTCTCATTTCTCCCTGGTCACCAGAAGAACAAGATGCATGACCCGCCGCGGGCTTATCTTAGAACGCCTCTTCGTGCTCAAGCGATGTCTTCTGTCGCTGATACAGCGGCTATACCTACATTCCTGTAACACGTTGAAAAGTTCATTTTAGTCCCCTCGGAATTCTCGGGTTGGACGGGCAACCCCAACGTTTCCCCGAACACTCCGACCCCTGCCGGTCCCAATAATTGAGCAATGCTACCGGGTGATCCTTCGCGCCACGCTCTGATGAAAGGCTTTGACACCAACTTCAGGACCTACTATCCGTCACCAGACGAGCTCGACCGTCCATATCCTGGGTGTTCAATGGCGTAGTTCACTCGCCTATCTCGCTACGTGGTGTCAGATAAGGTCGATAGCATCCAAACCTCTACACTTACGCAATAGCGTCCCTAACAGCCGGCCTGAGACTCGGGATCTCCGGTGGAGTGGACCAACGCCATCATCCGTCAGAAAAAAATTCGCCTTGGAGAACCCCGCACCGCAGGTTATACCCAGGGATAAAGAGGCCGGCATTTCGATGTGTTTGTAATTTTCCCAATCGACAATCCCCAGGAACCTCTCTCGCCGGCCTTGATGATAGTTGGAGTACGCATACACACACCCAAGGTCACCGAGGCTGGGCCGAGTTGCATCCATTGCCTCCGCTGGGGTCCTCTGGGATCCAAGACCACCGCGCCCACTCCTGCTCCATGAACCTGGTCGTTGTAGTGCACAATTTTCGAGCCGGCGCTCAAGACATTATGACCTTGACCCATTAGCAGATATTTTCCGAAACACCACTAGGTTGTTCTCCATTTGGACACCAACACAACCTAAAATCCGCCGCCGTACTTTGGTAAAGGACGAGTCGCCCGAATCGGGAGCCCGTGCCCTCAATTCTAAGCCCCGTTGGGATCGATCCTACTAGCCCATCCCTTTCGACTTGTGAGTTACGTCTTCTTTTGTTTATCCAGATCACCTAACCAGAACGTGGGACGCTCTGTCCCCCACCCTCTCCCGTGTTGGGGTGTGAACGGGAGTCGAAGTGGTGATATATTGGCTGTGGGAAAAGAAGCCTAGTGTTATCATTCTCATCATTATTCTCTTATGCTATGGGGAAAATCCTCGGGCCCGACACACAGCTTTGTGGGTGGTCAACCGGTCAACATCAAGGGATCTCAAACCTGTATCGCTGTCGGACATAAGATCCTCGTGGCGAGACGGGGTTGAAACCTGCCCACCGTCCCTTCCAGTCCCGCCAAGCTTGGTGCGTATGTTGTCCACCTCCCCAACCGGACTAGTGGTCTCTGCGACGGGAGGGGCCCGTGTGGCGAATCGTCGTTCGCGCGTCCTTGATTTCTCTCTGCGTCTACTATTTCATCTCCTGTTCTGATTCTTCAAATCCCCACTCTCCTGGTCAATTTTCCGGCGGGTGCACCAAAGACAGACCCTGCATCCGGACTACGACCCAATCACCGTCAGAACCGGCCTCTGGATGTTCGACCTCCAAAACTCAAAACCGCGGCTCTTTTCTTTTTTTTTTTTGCCCCGGAAAGTTTTTTGTTGGGATTTCGGTCGTGATTTGCGTTTTCGTCCGAAACTAGCTGTTATGTACATATAACCAACCGTCCCTGATGACGCATGGGCATTCGCTGGGAAGAGCCCCGGTTGATGGTGCTTTTTTCATTTGATTTTAGGTATGGGCGTCCCCGTCCTCATTGTACCTCGATGGATTGTCCGTCCGCTGTCTATTCGCTTGCGGGTTGGTTGCAGGGAAGAGACGGGTCTCCTGATGTGAGGGTTGTAACACGGAGATTTGCGCTCCATTCGATTGTTTCCCTACATGCATCCAGAAGGAATCGAAGCCATGCAACATGGAAGCTTCGCAGTAACAGAACCCCCTATCGCGCGTTGAGTTCCTGCTCACCCCAAATATCATCATCTCCTCGTGTGTGTGCACGAGTTGTGCTTGTTCAATACAACGTATTGGAAAATGTGCTCGAGTGTATACGAATGGACGACACGGAACCTGCTGCGGCAGGTTTAGACTCAGAATTCCTGGAATTACACCTCTGATATCCCAGCACGAATTGGGGAGACGAGAGTCTGGAACGGATCAGGTGTCAGCCAAAGCTTAAGTTATTAGGTGTCACTGACGTGTGATAGGAACATACCCTCCTCACACTCGGCATACAGTCAAGCTCTTTGTTGCCTTTTATACAGAATTTAAACGACGGTATGTATCCGTATGTTGAGTATGAAGCCGATGATGTGTAGTTCATCGTCGTTGATACATTTGAGATGTCATCCATTCTTCGTCAGAATCGTTGTCGTTGTCGGCATAGATGTTACTCTCTCCCGAGTCTTCATATGCGGGGATCAACCTGATGGGTCACGAGAGTCTAACTAGGGGCTCACCAGTGTCTGGAGGAGCATCTTCCTCGGAGTCAACGTCTTCTTCGTCTGGGTAGTCATTGGTGAACCAGTCTTCGGCTGTTCGACCAAGTTAGGAACGGGAATAGGTTCGTTGTCGAGGTTTTCGGCTGACCATTAGAGTCTTCGTCGCCCTCATCTTCAACTTCAGACTCGGGGTCCGACTCATCTGGATCGCCAAAGGAAGCAGGAAGTCCGGTACTTTCATATGTGGGGTCAGCTCACAATACTATCCGAGCCGAGAAGCAACGCATACAGAGTCCCTATGTTCTGAGAGATCTTATTCCAGTCCATGGACTTTGAGGTTCGGTGGTAGAAAATATCCCATACGTAGTCGTTCGTAGATGAGGCGCCCGAGGTTGTTGGTTGGATGTCCGAAACTAAATCGTTGTACAAAGAAAATAAGACGGCATATATTGATCGTGTGTGTGACTCGAGAGACGGCCTTGAGCGTACGTTTAAGATATTCTTCTAGTAAAGGGATGAACTTTTCTACATCAGCCTGGACATCCTCGGGTTCGTCCACGGGAACAGCGTCGTAGCATTGGACACCTTGGGTACGATTCAGCAGCTCTTTATGTGAGACGACCTTTGGAGGTGCGTTCGGTGGTCGTCTCGGGGTAATCGGAGGTTGGTTGATGATAGTATAAGCCTTTGTGGTGGCCGAATCATGGGTGGACTTGGGGGGTGTGGAGGTGGACTGAGGATCGCTTTCTGCTGGTACTGCTTTGGCAAGCGCAGAGACTCGTTCCTGGACACGTTAAGAGGTACAGACGGTTCGGAAGAGATGAGATTGGATACCTGAAAGTCTTTGGTGTTCCAAGAATCCTCCCGTTCGACGGTCTGGACAAAATGAAAGACGTCAAGTCCCTTCTTCCGTCTCTTGGAGTCTGAGAAGACGAGGGCGTCGACCGGCCCTTCGTTCCTCTTCCTTTTTACCCTAAGGATGGTCAGTGGCTGGCCGGTATCGACGTTCATGATGTGGGTGAGATGAAACGTGATGAAAATTTCCCACTGCGTCGCCGTTGAAGCCGACTCGTTGCGACGCGCTCACCCTCCTTGCCTCCCCTCCACCTCCAACGTCAGACAGACGCTACACGCTCTTTTATTTTTTATTTTATTTCTTTCTGGTCCTCCCTAGGTACCACCGGCTTCACCACAAGCCGTTTCTCCAAGGAATAAATAACACCAACAAAACTTGTCGATGAACAACCGCTTTCTCATCCTCTTTCTGTTGGTTACCCTCGCCTTTGCTCATCTCCCTTCTACACCCGCCAGTCTCAGGAGGTCTGCCGCTCACAAGAAGAGGTTGGACGGCCCATATTCGCCATCCACTGTCGCCCTTCATCGTCGTCTCTCGATCGGTGACATCCTCCGTATGTGAACCTATTTTGCCTTGTATGCACTATTTTAATTCCCATTCCCATCCATAGAACTGGGCGACGATGTGCGCATCCTTGGCCAGACTCCCGACGGCATCGTCTCTGCTATCGTCAACGGAGTTACGACCACTTTCTCCGTAGATCCAGCACAGACACCATCTTCTTCATATACCCCGTCCTCTGACACCCCGTCTTCTTCGTCAGAGTCGCCCGCTCCAACTCCCCCACCACCAACCTCCAGCCCACCGGACTCTGTGCCGTCGTCGTCGGAATCATCACCCTTGCCCTCAGATTCATCGCCTTCGCCTTCAGATCCATCGCCCTCGCCCTCGGAGTCACATTCCTCGTTACCTGACCCCCCACCGTCTTCGAGCACTCCGGAGCCAACGCCGTCACCAAACCTTGTGGATTCTCTCACTTGCATTCTTGGGCGTTCCTGTCCCCCCCCGTCGACCCAAGCGTCATCCTCGACAGATGTCCCTCCTCAAACGAGCGATCCTTCTCCCGGGACGAGTGATCCCTCTCCACAAACGAGCGACCCTTCTCCTCAATCGAGTGCTCCTCCTCCCCAGACGAGTAACCCTTCTCAAACGAGTGACCCTCCCCAGACGAACCAACCTCCATCGACCACCAATGTCCCGCCGTCCAGCCCGACCGTCGACAACTGTCTCTTGTTTAACATTGGATGTCTTTCCTCGACCCCAGTCAACAGCGATTCCGTCCCGACCCAACCTCCACCGGCAAGCAGTACCCCGGTTGCGACTCAACCCCAACCTTCCAGCACTCCTCATGATCACTGTCTCCTATTTGGCATCGGCTGTCTCCCTTCCTCAAACCCACCGGTTAGCAGCGGTCCAACCCGATCCCCACCGACAAGCAGCAACCCGGTCGCGACTCAACCCCAGCCTTCCAGCACTTCTGATGATCAGTGTGCCATGTTTGGCATTGGCTGTCTCCCTTCCTCAAACCCGCCAGGTAGCAGCGGTCCAACCCAATCTCCACCGGCAAGCACCAGCCCGGGCGTCACTCAACCCCGACCTTCCAGCACTCCTGGCGACAGCTGTCTCCTGTTCTCCATCGGTTGTCCCTCTTCCTCGATCCCAAAGAGCGGCGATCCTACCTCAACTGGGCCTCCCCAGGTCAGCACCAGGCACCCTCATCTAACTACCCTACCTCTCACTTCTGAGCCCCCCGGGTCTTCTCAACCGCCTTCCTCGCTTACTACCCTACCTCTCACTTCTGAAACCCCCGGGTCTTCTCAACTGCCTTCCTCGGAACCTCTGTCCACCACTGGTGTCTCTCTATCCTCTAACGGTTCCACTTCCGCCCCAAGGTATTTGTGTCCCTCGTGAAATAGTTCCTCGTGCTAACTGTCAAGCAGCGCCACGCCCATCATCTTCCCTACCTTGATTTCGAGTCTCCCCTCCTCGTCGACCCGTGACTCGTTGTTAACCTCGACTCTTACTTCAGCTCCAGTTCCAACCAATACCCAGTTCGGGTGGTTGACCCAGACATCCTTGATCTTTTCGAGCTTCAGCGAGTCGGTGTCCGATAGTATGTCGCTCACGGATCCGGACCAGGTCCCGACATCCACCTCTTTCCCGACCACCGGTACTCCAAGTGTTGCTCCAAGTGCTGCTCCTCTCCCACCCGGGGTTCCTGCTCGGATACTTCCTGGCGACGGCGGCGTCACCCCCGCCGATGATTTGAATGGCCTTGCCCTGATCACAATCTTGTTTGATCGCGGATTAGCATGGGACTTGGTTGTGCATAACTCCGACTCCCCTGGTCAGATCTTCTTATACCTTCCGTCCTTAATCCAGTCGGCGTTGGGTATTACTAGTACGTGGTCCCCTTCATTCTTCATTTTAGCACTGACTGTCTCTCTAGGTGACCAGGTCAAGTCGTTCGCTCTGCAGGTCTGGGTTCCAAGTTCCTACAAGGATCCCTCAGATATTTCTCTACTGAAGACAACCTGGATGGGTTTCATTCCCAAACCTCTTGTTGAGACCCTCGCAGCTCAGATCAAGGTCAAGAACTCGCTATTTTACACCGTCCTGCCCTCTCCGTACAAGGACCTAGCTGTCCGCGTCGATCCATCGTTCGATATCATGACCGTTACGGCTACAACTGGAATCCCTGGCTCTGGGGGGCCCAATAACAGCCTACCTGGTGGTACTTCGGACAACTCGCGCACTCGGGAGAATGCAATCATTGGTGTAGTCAGCGCCCTGGGAGGTATAACCTTAATCATCCTTGGGTACCTCATCTACCGTGCAGTCCAGAAACGTAGAGAGCTCGCTCACCGACGCTTATCCGATCCCCCTGCTAATGCTTTCGTCGGCGAAGCGCCACCCAACCGCAATTTTGACCAGGACTCGATTGGCGGTCAGAGACGCAGGAGTTTCTATTTTGCAGAAGATTCCTTGCGTGGATTTTCGGATCACAACTACACCAACGACGGTGCCAGGCTCAGTCCAGAGCAGACATCGGGGCTTAATCGACGACAAATCGCTGGAAACATTGGGCCCCCCGTAATGAGGGAGAACAGTTTGAACTTTTAGAGTCGGAGGGACTCTGGTTCGAACATCGTAGTTCGTTAGTTCCCCTCCCTCTTTTCTGCCGTTACCCTTTCCACTGCTCCCATCTACACACTCTCTGCACAGCGCATCGGGGCTAGGCCAGTTTCTGCTACCGTATGCTCCCCAGTATTGCAGAATAATACTACCGCCTGTCCTCAATCAATTTTTTTTCCTGGTGTTTACTCCCCTGGAGGTGCCAACCTTCCACCTCTACGATCAGACCAATCGACGACGACGGTCGTGCAGATGGATATTTCACCCCCAAGTACGATTCACGATACCCCATGTCTCCCACCTTCTCTTTCACAACATTTCCACTTGTTCATCCGCATTCATCCGCATCCCGCTTTGTCTGTTGAAGGTTGATTTTTTTTGTGTACATACGCCGGTCCGTGAATTGTATTGGTAGACAAAGCAAGGAGTAGAATCGCACTCTTTTCTTTTCCTTTTGGTTTCAAACATTACGACCGTCGTACCCTCATCTAACTTGCCTTTAACGCTTCTCATGCTCATTCTGCTTTCTAAAGATCTAAAACCTCTCGTAGAGTGATTTCTTCCCTACCGTAGGGTCCCCTTTTCTTCTGTTTGGGTTGTTTGATTAAAAAAACCGTTGCACGTACTTGGCGTATACTGCTATTTATTCTTTATCAATATGCTTCACCCACAATTAACTCTTGGTGTGTTAATGCCACTCGCCACATAGCACAACCAATGGCAATGGATAACGAGAGCGCATTAATTGGGATAGAATGATAGGGCGAGGGGGGTACAATCAGGAGAGTGGAGTGAAGCCTGGTAGATAACAATGTCAACAACCCTGAAAAAAAAAAAGAATCACAGATGAATCAAGTAGGATTGAATCCTTCTCGGAGTGAAGTTGAAGGGGGCAAGAGTGGGTCCTCAGCCTTATGATCAAAGGAAGCTTGTGCCCTAGAATACCGAAGCGTACCAGGTGTCGAAAATGTCCGTGTTCTCGAGGAAGTCGGCCGTGCAAGGCCGCTGGATGACCCGCAGCAGTTATGAGCTCCCACCCCAACCATGGAATCCCTGATTTCAAGCTCCTCGACCCAACCTGGATCCGCATCTGCCCTAGATGGAGATTCAACAACAGGGAAGTAAGAATCATTCCACCCAGCCGACGAACGGGATTGAGAGGTGAGGAGGGGTTCCGACGGGTTGGACCCACTGGGAACCCGGAAGTGCGTGCTAGGTTGGTCACTTGCTCGACGACCTGAGCCATCCATCCCCAGCAGCCCCGGTGAAGACGGAGGAAAGGCCGTAAGTCCGAGCCTTCGTGACAGCCTGGCTTCGTCTGGCTCCCCAATTCCCATTCCCACCACCGTGACTTGGTCCGGAAACGACGAGAACGAGAATGATTGCGAAGTGGTCGAATTCCTCCCCTTTTTTTCCTTTCCAGGTCTGCCAAAGTAAACCAACCCAAACTCGTCGACCAACATCTCTTCGCCATGTTCCTGCTCAACCTTGGTCCGTGAAGTATCTACCGTGTAAGTCGAGTGGATACCTTTCCGTGACATGTATTCATCAAGTTTGAGGTCACGTAACTGAGCTGCGGTGAGACCACCGGAGTCCATTGCGCTGGGCTGCGTGTGCTCGAGCGGAACGTCACTGGGGGAGTTAGACGAGCTCTCGGCATGAAAACCGCTGCCAGTGCCGAGTTGTTCGACCTTCCCTAGGGCCTTATTCCACTTCCTCCGTTGCCACCAGAACCTAACAGCAAACAGCAAAAGCGCAAGGACAAAGGCCCCGACAAGCCCTAAAAGAACCTTCAACCCCACTGATAACCCGTGGTTTGATGCGCCACCCGATGAGGGCTGCTTCGATCCAATGTCAGGGGAACCGGCAGATGACAGTGGTTGTCCAAGTACTCTGACGGTGTGGAATTCATCCAAGGCAACCCCAGGATCCGTGAGACTCATAAGCCCAAGTCTCGGACTGATCTGGAAGGCCTGGTTGTTCTCTGCCGCTTCGGTGTTGAAAGACCCGTTTGCGAAGGGGACGTCGTGGGCGAGGACAGTGTATACACTCCGAAGGAACGGAACACCGAGGATCATGTCCCCGAGGCGAGCCGAGGATAGAAGTTCGTCTGCGGCCTGGATCGTCCCGATGCACATCTGTGAGGATCTGTCTTGACCAGTCGTGAGGTCCAATGGATGGAGGGGGATCGTCATGCCGTTTGCAGAGATGGTCATGTTGAGAGGGGTTTTGCACGGGACGTAGTCTGAAAACCTATCGTTATTCCACTGGAGGATGAAAGGAAACGAGTTCACTCACAGTTTTTATCCTGAGCAGGGTGGATGTCCAGTGCCCCGTAAATGCCGTTCGCAATGACAGATGTTGCAAGGATCACGGGTACACCCGTGTCTAGAACAGCAGCTGGGAAAACCGAACCGCTGTTTGATGCACCCGTATTGACCTCTTTTCGCACGCCGTCTACGTAGACCGTTATCGCTGTTACACTAATTTCCCAAAACGTTGCACCATTGCCTTCAGAGCCGATGCTGGAATAGTGGACTTTGCTGGGGTCGGGGACCTGATCGGTGGGATGCCTACCGACTCCCAATAACGATGGAATCTTGGTAGACCCAGGTCGTTCAAGCAAGAAGGAAATGAAGCGTGAAGCTGGAGCGCCGTCCGTCCCGAATAGGTTGGATGCCCATGTAGCACCATCTGCGCCGAGTTCGGAAGCTATGATCGAATTGAGGGGTAATGCAAGTCCAAGGATGCCGCTAAATGCATCGAGTGGTTCGTTATCGACTTCGCTCGCGGCAGCTAAGGGGTCAACGATGAGAACGCTGCAGGGTGGCCGAGTAAGATAAGGCATACCGAGTGCTTGTTGCTCGAGAGTGTAACCAGCGATGCTGACCTTGTCCCAAACAATCGGACCAGCGGCTCTGCCAGCGATATAATCTATCTCGAAAGGCTGACCTGTGGCGATGGACCCAGAGGAGTCGTAAAGCCGACCACCTGCACCAGTACAGGTTGTGCACGAGGTTGAGGCTATCCACTGGATATGTGTCAAATTGAGATGATGGGAATAGGAGTAAGGAAGACGGACCAAGTCTGACGATCCGGTGTCGAGTTGGAGGGGAAATTGTTGATTGTTGTCGCCGACTGTGACGGTGAGGATGTAGGTGCTGAAGATTATTTGAATTAAGCAAGGACGAGATCTCACGGTCCAATTAAACGCTCGGCAGCGAAGAAGCCGCGGATCGCTGTGGGGGAAGGTACTCACGGTGAGCCAGACTTTGTGTAAACGAACTGGAGGGGAACAACGACGCCAGCCGCACCGCCGGGACCTTGTATTGAAGGTGTTCTCTTTCTTAACGCCGTCTGTCCGTCGCGTGGATCCGGGCGCTGGCGAGTCGGGCCACGCGTTCGAGCGGGCATCTCGAGGTGGTGTGAATGGGGGGGGGAATGTGAATGTACGACACTGGCGGTGTCAGTCAAGATGGGCGGGGAAAGAGGGAGGTACCCGAGATCAGTGGACGAGGAGGTAAAGTATGGGTTTTGAATGGACTTGACCCATTTGGGGTCTAGGGCGACCCTACCGCTTTCAACCTTTTCTAGTCACGGTAACAAAACGGTTTGTATACGAGACTACAAATAATTACAAACCGACTTAAGCGCTCCCCCTATCAACCTCCCAATGTCATCAATCGATTCCCCCGGCCCGGGGCAGTGTACCGTGACCTAGGACGTGACTACGTGACTGAACTGCCCTTTTACAACTAGGCCGTCAAAAGCGACGACGACGACTCAGACCACCACCAACAGCAATGGCAGAAATCAGAAGAAAACTCGTCATCGTAGGCGACGGTGCTTGTGGAAAGGTATGCGTTCCCAGCAACTATCCCTCTGGACCTCACCTCATCCCCTTGTCTCCTTAGACTTGCCTGTTGATAGTCTTCTCGAAAGGAACATTCCCAGAGGTCAGTATCAGTGTCCTTCCCCCGCTCCCCGACCTCCATAATACAACTTTCAACCAGGTTTATGTCCCCACCGTCTTTGAGAACTACGTTGCGGATGTAGAGGTTGACGGAAAAAACGTTGAACTCGCATTGTGGGATACGGCCGGCCAGGAAGACTACGATCGCCTTCGCCCGCTCAGCTACCCAGACTCCCATGTCATCCTCATCTGTTTCGCTGTAGACTCACCAGATTCTTTGGACAACGTCCAGGAGAAGGTTTGCTTCCACAGCCGTTATCTGTGCCTTGTGACTCACCTTGTTTCCAGTGGATCTCCGAGGTCCAGCACTTTTGCAGTGGCCTTCCCGTCCTCCTCGTTGGCTGCAAGAAAGACCTCAGGCGTGACCCTCGGGTCATCGAGGCACTCAGGAGGACTAATCAGCGACCGGTCACCCCTGAAGAGGTACAGCCTCGCCCATCCTTTTTGATGACCGATCACTAATTCACCGTTAGGGTATGGCCGTAGCCCAAAAGATCGGCGCCAGAAACTATTTGGAGTGCTCAGCACGGACTGGTGAGGGCGTCAGGGAAGTCTTCCAACACGCGACTCGTGCCGCCCTCTTGACCAGAAATAAGAAGAAGTCCAACCACGGATGCCTCGTTATCTAACTCACCAAGGGCGTCGTAACATCTCGAGATTGTCTCATACCCACTTTCTCTTTTCTCTCTTTCATGTCGTTCTTACGTTCCGCCAGAAGCACTGTTGCCTTGTCATCTCTGTACTCCTTATTATACGAGCGTCCACGTCTCAGCTCCAGTACTCGTCATTCATAATACATCCTGTCATGTTTCTACCTCAGCCTTTGTGCCCCTAGCACAGCCCTGTCACCGTCAACACCATCAACTCTGTTCACGATCGAAGAGGGAACGGAAAGACGTCGTTTGTGACCCACAGGTCACCAATTCACCATAGATAGCAGCCCCGGTTTTTCGCCAACCACCATGATGCAGCCAATGTGTTCAGCTCGAACAGAGGTTGTCAACGATCCTACTAATGACCATCACCGTATGTTTCTACTTACTTCGCTTCGTAAGAGATGGTAACGCAGCATCGGTTTCATTCACAGGAAAATCGCTGTTATGATAAAGGGGATCCGTGGGACATACATAATCAAGAAAACCACTCACAACTCTCACCTCTTCATATTCCGAATCCCCCCAGAAGTTCTCGAAGCCATTTTTCTTCGACTTTTGGAGAGCATCGGGGCCGCCAACCCTCATGGTACTGCAGAACCCGGATCGTTCAGTTTTCTCGCCACTGATATGAGGTTGCTGTGAACCCCCAGAACTTCTGGTACTGTTGGGACGACAAGGCTGAACGCTGGCCGACCTTTCTCGAACGTTCCAAACAAACCTCTCCAACGTCACACAGAACTGGGATAGCACGTCGGACAGCGCAAGATGCATTCCACGAAGTACCTCGCTCCGTGGAAATCTGCGTTGATGGACCGACTCTGAACCTCGAGGTTCTGAAATAATTCCCCTGCGGCGTTGGCAAAGAATTGGCCTCGCCCAAGGGAGGATGCGAAGTTCGAGTTCATCGAGCTCGAGGAAGAGCTTCAGTCAGCAGTGGCTTGGGACGATAATAGGAGTCGGGGAAACGTCACGAGTAAAGAATGATCGTCAGCTGGCCTTAGGCGGAGGGGTCGTCGACCATCTCAAACGCTGAGCCCATCTCTTCCGTTCCTCCACACCCTTGGAGTCTTCGAAATGTCCCCCGATGCCACCAGACTCTACATTTCCCCCAGATCGCGCGAACGTCTCCGCCTTGGAGGACCGTTCCTTCAACAGTTTCACGCCCAGAGGGCCACTATCCGTTGGGCGGACACAGAGCTGAGGAACTCTTCCATCGTCGCCAGGAGTTTCAACACTCCGGATCACACTGATGAACCATTCTCGGTCATTAAAACTGTTCATCGTCTACAACCAGCAGGGACAAGGCTTTGACAGAAGCTGAAAATATGCGCCGTATGCAATGTGACCCTCCCACTTTGTTCGGGGCGAGGGGCGGTTCAACGCCGGGCGGTCGTGGAATGCCATAAAGCTCTTCGAAGTCCTCTCCGCTACCCTGGGAGAGAGATTGAGGCTTCCAGGACAGCTACCCAACCTGAAGCTGGTTGGCATTAGAAGGGCATAGGGAAGACGCGACCGTTCCTTTCTATCGCTTCCCGAGGCATTGCACCAAAAACCGCCAGGATACGGGACCAAAGGTCGGCGGCGTTAGAAGGTTGGAGAGGTTTGGGATAAGCATACTTACACTTACAGGTCGTATGATTTGGATGCAAGCCCATGCCTTTCACTTGGCGAAGAGGGTCCATTTGACCGCTTTCGGTCTCAGTCATGTTGACCTGCAGGCCATTCGAGACCTTGTCGACACACAGGAGACTCCATTGCCCGTCAATTTTGCGCCAGTCTATAGGTTTCATCTGTCGTAAATCCACAGTATGACATTTTTCCCCCTCTGGGTTATGGGCAAGATCGAATTCCTTCGGATTCCCTGATACGTATTGTGGGATGTCCTCCAGGGCATTCTAGTTTCATTTACATGACAGCCTACGTTGGATTGTGTGCAGTATAAGAAGTTTCATCTTTTTAACCTTGTACGGTAGACACCGTGACCCATGGTTCTGAAGGCGTGATATGTTATACAGATTCGAATTTGGTTTAAGGCCGGACTCAGCATCTCTTTTCCGTTAGCTACTCAACAAAAACAGGAACGTGGGAACGAATGGCTCAAGGCTGCTTCTTTCGTGACGTGTTTGAAGCTCTTATTTGGAATCGACCGTGATCGTTGAGATCTTCTAGACCTTATACTTTCCCATGGTCCTTGACAGGTTGTATGCGGTAGAGATAAGCGTGACATGGCTATCCTCACATTGGGATCAAAACCGACATCCACGAAAGCTGGCGGACTTACGTGAAGCCCTGGACGGCATTTCCCAGTGCTTCGCCCGAAGTTGAGATCTCCTCCGTGCACAAGCGGACGTGATTCAGGTATTGCAAGAAGTCCTCAAACATCGTCACGGCCCTTGCCAGCATCGATTTGTCGTACTCTCCTGCGCGGGTTAACGCTTCGATGGTCCTGTCAAGGGTGTGTCCGGTGAGGGAGATGTGATTAGTTGTGTGGAAAATAATTGCGACACGCACCACAAGGTACACAAGCAGAACGTTCCCTCTTCACCGCCGACGCCATCGTCGGCTTTGTTGACGTCGTATCGATATACGAGGCCCTGAAATGGGTGCACTGTGAGCCACTCGGGTTGAGCCGGATTTTGGAGGGAACTTACATTCGACGTCAAACCTCCTCTTTCCGGACTCTTCAGCACTGCCCTTAGGGTACTCAAGAATCTCGGATCCGATGGGTTCATGAAAAAGACGAGCGGCATGATCATTACGCTCGAGTCCAGCACGTGCGTTTCTTCATACGACTGTCCAAAGATCTGCAGGTCCTTGTTCCAAGCCATTTGCATAATTTGTTCATAGAGTCCGTCCCTCGTCGTAATCCACTCGTTCCTGTGCGGGCAGGGGAGGGAACGTTTGTCCGCGAGTCGGAGACCTGTATCATGGGACAATAGAACGGATGAGGAACGAGCTGTTTCGAAGGTGGCGTAAGTGGCGGACCTCGGTCTAGGGCGACCCTGGACACAATTGATAGCGGGGAGAAATAGTAAGTTTCCATCGATAGTACTAGCGTACTTGGATCGAACAAACCATAGCATGATCTAAGAGGCGGGAGAATTTTAGCCTAGGAACTAATTCGACATCCGTTGCTCACCTTAGAGTACTACAACCGACGGAAACCGCAGAATTACACCGCATTCAGTCACTAACAATCGCGGAGGGTATAGTGAAAGTACTAACGGTGAAGTGTCTGTGTTTGTTTCGAACCTCCCTAGAACACCCACGGGGCAATCAGCGCGACGTCCACCCGGTTAAGCCTGACATTGAAGGGTGGTTGATGCTTACCAGATGGACCTGTGGATGGGCAGATGTCAGCAACCAAACGCCACAGATTTTTGAAGGACTTGCAAGTCTGGTTCGTTATATATCTTTACGACATCTAGAAAGCTTGGGTAAGGAACGCGAAAAAAGCTGCCGCCCAGGGACAGACTTACAATCCACCCTGAACAAAGAGTCAGGCATCAGCAGATGGCCAAGAAAATTCCGACAGGACTTACAGTTCCCGCACCGCCACCCTGAGAAAAAAGATCGTCAGGAACGGGAATGAGCGCCTTGCATCAAACCGAGAACACGGGGAGGGCTGCGCTTTCTTACCACGTATCATAGGACTGAGAAATGAGCTATAAGCAATGTTGACCAAAACGAGGCAACGGAGTACCAACGTACCAAGGGTCTTCCGAACTTCTGGCTCAGATATATACAATCCATCCTGGAGATAAAGAGAACATCAACGAACGTAAGCTGGTCAAAATGTCAATAGGCGCGATCCGGTGAGGGTCACTGAACACACTTACTGGCAGGGGCGGCCGGAAGGTAAACCTACAGTTCGCCATAAATGTCCTGGGACGATCAACGGAAGAGGCGGTTAGGCTCGGGAACGGGTAAACGAGAAAGGGAATATACCAATTGGATATGATCAATCGCGCCGTTGCCGATCCTGCGGGGATCACGGTGAGCATCAGTGTGTCCTTCAACTTTTTGGGGAAATTGCAGCCAAGGGGAGCTCATGGTTGCAGACTAATGTACAAGGACAAACCGACCTGACTGGTTTTGAACCTTTGTGACCGTCGAGATGGAGCAGTTCTTCCTCAGGGAAGATCTTTTCACCTGAAATCAAGGTTAATATTCGAATCAAAAGGACTCGTAGGTCAACTAACCGTGGATGGTGTACATGATCTGAAGCGAACCGTCAGGGTTCTTATGCTTGAGGCGTTCAAAGATAAAATCCATATAGGCTGCGGTAACTTTAGTGATGGATGTCGTAAGCGAGGGAAAGCGGGGTACCGTTAGCCTCGTAGGTATAACCCAGGCGGATGAGGGCGTAAAGGGTGAATGAGGAATCCCGGATCCAAGACGCACGGTAATCCCAGTTTCTCTCGCCGCCAATAAACTCTGGGAGGGAAAACGTAGGGCTGGCCACAACGGCGCCGGTAGGTTCATAAATGAGCAATTTTAGAGCCAAAGCGCTCCTGTTGACGGCTTCCTTCCAGGATCCTGCATATGTGGATCTGCGAATCCAGTTTACCCAATATTGATTTGTGGTCTGGGTGAAATGTCGTATGATAACAGTGGCGGTTGTATGCGACCGCACTTACGGTGAAAAGTTCGGAGAGAAGTTCGGCAGTGAGCAAAGGGTCATCGGCGGCCCTGAATTTAGAGGCTCCAGACAAGAGGCTCTTGTAATCGATTCCCAATTCCTCAGCGGCTTTAGGGCTAGGGATAACTTTCTGAAAAACTTGATCCCTTTCTGGGTCAGGGGTCTGGGAGTCGAGATCCCGTTTGACTTGGGAAGGGGGGACGGATCCGAGGACAAAGGTGACGACCTGGCCTTCGACAAGGTTAAGGTCAACGGATGCAGAAAGACCGAGATGGCCTTTCTTTGTCAAATCCAAGAGTTGTAGGTTGACCTCAGGAACGGGAACACCGTCGACAACGCTTTCAGAGATATACCTGAGGTCAAGAGAGAGGTTCTCGGAAACGAAAAGAGCTTTATTGTGAGGTCGTGTGTCGTTGAGAAAACCGGGGACGGAACGGTCTGGAAGAATTTGGGTGTCATGTTTGTCACGAGCATAATTAAACGCGGGTGCGACTTGGACTGTGAGGGGGAAGACACCCCGGATCACCTGAGCAGGAGAGAGATCGTGATCGGGAAAGGGGATCGGCGAGACGAGGGGGAATAGACGAACTGACCTCGACCCTGCGGATTAGCCAGTGTAAGAGAGGACGGCCGGAATTGTTGGAAGACTGGCGCGGAAGGAAATCCGCAACTTGTACCACACCATCTTCGTTGAGAAATTTTGTTTGAAGGATCTAAACGGACGAAGATTAAACTCGATGGGGCCAGGAAACACAAGGGGGGGTGTACGTTCGAGGACGGGAGGTAGCTCTGCTTGGTGGAGAAATTTGCGGCTGGAGTGATGGAGAAGTGACCGCCCTTGTCCTTGTCAAGGATGCGAGCGAATACGGAAGGGGAGTCGAAATCTGGAACACAATAGGACTCGACTTGACAGACGGGTGAATGAGGATTATGGAAGGGGTAGAGGGGTTAGGGATACAGACCGGAGCCGTCCAAGCTGATCTGGGAGAGGAGGAATTGAGGCGGGGCGTGAGAGGGTGGAGGGGCATTGTTACTCACCAATGCTGCCGTCCTCAGGTTTCCGATGCTGTGGGTCGGGGATGTCGGTGGGGATGAGTGGGGGAGAAGGAAGAGTGTGAGAGACTCACAGGCCGTGGTCAGCGATTGCGGTGTAGGATCTTTCTTCGCCAAGGGTGAAGTTTTTGTCTTGCATACTGGACGTTGTTGGGAGAGATGCGAACTGTAAGTACTTAAGTACTAGTACTTATCGACCCCAGTCTGGTCCAGTGGTGCTTAGTGATATCGACGGTCATAGATTGCCGGGCCGCTCACAGCCGGCCAACCATCAGAATCTGAAACCGTAAAGTCCGAGCTGACCGCGCCCAGGATGTCCGATGCCGCAAACCGTTGTCAGCTATAAATCCCTCACCCTCCATCATCTTGGCTCTCCCCCACTTCTCCCCTTCCACCCTCTCCCTTTTTCAATGATCTCACGACTTTTCATCCTCTCCGCGATCGCTTTCTCCGCAGTCTCTGCTCAGGATAATTCCGACCTCATCGCCAAACTTTTGGATGCCCCGACCCAGGTTGCAAGGATCAACCTCCTCCCTGACGATGCGTTCAAGTTCGATTTCGTCAACACTCAGTCTGGAAAGACTGTTGGCTCAGGTGGATTCAGCTCCTCAGCCAATCTCTTGACCATGCCCGCCACCATTGGGAACGATGTCTCGATGAGTACGCGAAACTTCTGCGCCCTCGTTCCCTTCGCCCGTCTCACCTTTCACAGCTGTCGGTTTCATTGGACCATGCGGAATGAATACCCCTCACACCCATCCGAGGTCTGCAGAGTTCAACTATGTCACCAACGGCTCTCTCATCACTGGTATGATCCCGGAGAACGGTGCAAAATTCGTCTTCAACGAGGTCTCCACAAACCAGGCCACTCTCTTCCCCCAGAGTGCCATCCACTTTGAGTACAATGACCATTGCGAACCTGTCACCTTCGTCGCATTCTTCAGGGATTCTTTCCCAGGTGTAACGTGAGGTTTTCCCCCCTTATCTCCACCCTGCATTGCTCACCCCTCTCTCTTTAGCCAAGTGTCAGTGTGACCTGTCATGTCCGTTTCCGCGTGTTCCTTCGTTTGACTAATCTCGTCGTTTGCTTCTCCTCTTAGTGCCCAACGATGTCCGTATCTTATCGCCCCAAATCTCGTCCGAGATACGCTGCTCACACGTTTCTTCGCCTCACAGTCTTTGAACTACCCCCTGATGTTGTCGCTGCTTCCCTCGACATCGATCCATCCGAAGTCGGGAAGATTTCTCATTCGGTCGGCACCCCTTTACGTCCAATTTTCCATCATCGCCTGAACCTTTAATTGCATAGATCCCTGACAACATCGCCTTCGCTCTCGAGGAATGCACGAAACGCTGTGGCATCAACCGTACCGGTCAGCCTACTGAACAGAAGAACGTCCCACCTTCCAACTCAACCTCCTCGTCCAACAACACCAACACTGACACTACCAACACCCTCACCAATACCAGCACCAACAACACCAACGTTAATAGCAGCGGTGGCGTGACGGGTAGCCTCGACTTTGGCGAAAACGATCAAAACAAGGGGCTCATTATCGGACTCATCGCTGCCGTCGGTGTTATGGGTCTTGGGTACATTGTCCTCGCCGCAATCGCCCTCCTCCGTCGCCGTAAAGGCAGAAATGGAACTGTCCCCGGTTATGTCAGGACGGGAGAGTCCTTCGCTCCCGGTGGCATGTATGACAGTGAGAAGTATGAATTACCAAGTGAACACTTGAGGACCCCCTACGATCCTCCCTCGGGATCCCACTGAAGTGTCGGTGACCAAAGTTGTGTCGTAGATCGAAAAGGGTGTGCTTTCGTTCTACCGAGATTGTTATCATATAGTATCATCTACCTTCGTTCCTGTTTTATTTATGTAATGGAATGCCACACGTAACCCTTGGATTGACTGACGGTCAATTCCCATCCACGAATCCGATAATCGACATTCAACACCCCAATCGGAAGTTTACTTTGTCATACCGCTCTGGCGGATGACAGTCCAACGAATCGTGTATGGATCCAGGTACGCAACTACTCCGCTTCTGGTAACGGGGGTCCTCCAGAGTCCCTTTCCTTATCCTTCCTTGCGGCCTGGACGACATCATCGACCCGTAGCAACATCCTAGCAGCCTGAACAAGACAACATATCAACCCCAGGCTCGGCCACATCATTCAAGCGATCCACTAACCTCGATCGCTGTCTTCAGTATCTGGATTTTGACGCTAGCGGATTCATAAAGACCGTACGATTTCATGTCGACCACCTTGCCTGTGTCTCCATTGATACCCCATGAATGTTCACCACTCGCATGCTTGGCCTAGAGTCAGGTCCGAATCCGGGTCACGTCAGAGGGCAACCTTTTTAGGGGGTGAGGTGAGGAATCGTACCCTCAGCTCGGTCAATACCCGTATGGCATTTCCACCCGCGTTCTGAGCCAACGTTCTTGGGATGACCTCCATCGCATCTGCAACAGCCCTAAACGGCCAGCCTTCAACCCCAGTGACACTCCTCGCCCTCTGTTGCAACCCCACGCTAATCGCCATCTCCGTCGCACCACCTCCTGGGGCAAGGATGGGATTGAAAATCACGTTCCTCGCGACTGACATGGCGTCCGCAAGGTTCCTGTCGATCTCGTTCAAGATATCCTTCGACGGTCCTCTGAGCAGGATTGTGCACGCCTTTGGAGAATCGCACTCATCCAGGAACGTGAAATACTCGTCTCCGATCTTCTCGATGTAGAAGACCCCGCAGCCGGTGCCAACGTCTGACTCTCGGAGGTCTTCGACTCTGTTGACAATCGTAGCTTCAACCGCACGAGCGATGCGGTTGTTGTCTGACTTCCGGACACGACGGATAGCCGAGACATTCGCCTTGTATAGGAAATGCTGAGCGTAGTCAGAGATTCCCTTCTCGGTGATGACCAGATCCGGCTTGAACTCCACAATCTTGTCGACCATCGCCTTCACTTGCTCCTCTTCAATCTCCTGGATCCTCGACCAGTCGGTGTCCTTGCTGATCTCGATGTTAGTCTGCGATTCTCCTTTTTTGTATTCCAGGGGACAGTCAAGGAGGACGATACGCGGTTTGATGATCCTTCGTCGCATTTTCGGGTGCGTGATGTCCTTGTTGAGCATAATCCCGTTCAACACACGGCTCTGTTCAATCTCGCCGCCTGGAACCTTCTCCACCCGGGCGTAGCGTTTTATGTCGACGGATTTAACTCCTGGGACAGATGGATCTAATTCGGGATCTTGGGCGACGGTGCGGACTGCCTGTAGCGCAAGGTTACACATCAGATCCGACCAGCGTACCACGAACTTGGTGCCGATGGAAGTTTTGATGAGAGAGAGCATCTCTTCGTCGTTGTTAACGTTGATAGGGACGGATATCCGTTTAATGATTTCAAGGGACTCTTTAAGAGCCTTGTTGTATGCCGAAATAATGACGACGGGGTGAATGTCTCGTTCGAGTTGGGAAAGCGATTGAGCGAGGATTTCTCCGGCTGCGAGTGAAAGTTGGCAACGGGATGAGGGAAGCAAGGAACGAGATGAGCGAACCGAGAATGATGACACTTGTCGTTCCATCTCCACACTCTTCATCCTGAGTCCTGCTGAGTTCGATCATGTTCTTAGCTGCGGGGTGGGCGACGTCGATCTCTCGTAAAATCGCATTTCCGTCATTCGTGAGCCTGGGGAAATATTGAAGCAAAACAACCACAGGAGGTGCGAGCACGCAAAAAAAAAAAGGTAAACGAAACCCAAAACGGGATATAGGTGAGATCAAAGAAACCAAAATGATGATAAAACGAGGACTCACAGAATACCACCCATTGGATCAAGAATCATCTTGAGCATCGCCTTTGGGCCCAGACACGTCCTAATCACATCTGCGACAGTCTAACCGAAAGGTGTCAGCACAACGGTGGATCTTATAAGCAAGAACTCACTTTTGCAGCAGTGATGTTCGAGATCTGGGCTTTCCTCCCTGATTGCCGTTCGGGCATAGTGTCTATATGAAGAGATGGAGGTGATGACGCGGAAGGGGAGACTTGTTGGAAACCGCATACTCATTACGAACACGGGTGTTTGACCGGCCTGCATTTTTAGCGTTCTACTGTGGGTGGGGGAAGGAAAGGATAAGATGATCGAGATCTATGAGGACTCCAAGCGCTACACCTGAGATGATCGTTCTCCTTGTCACCACCTCGTACTTGCCGCCTGCCGGGTCTAGGTTTTGAATAAACCTTTACTTTGTCTCGCTGTATGACACGTCGTCGAAGATACGTGTCGACCCTACCAGTACGGTTGGCATCAGCCTTCACCTCGTTAGGCCGGGTCGCTCAGGTTTTCGATTGAAACCGTTGATCTCCCTGCATGAAACTCTGGCTCTTTCAGAGGTTTTCCAACCGTCTTGGGATAACGCTTTGAGAAACCCAGAGTGAGATACTGGAGTCTGTGAGTTATTCTTGAATGGCATGCCCGCCGCCGGTAAAACCTTCGAACCCGGAGGTGTGGTGTGCTACGAGCGATGCCGACTTGGCGAGACTCGGTGTCCACAACTAGATGCCCTCCGCGTATCTCGGCGTACATTCCCAGGAAAAACTTCACTTATGCTCCTATCGCTACGGCTTGTGGCAATGTGTAAAGTGACAGGCAGGCTGGAATTTTGTCGATCTCATTGGTCCATACTGTTATCGCGAACTCGGAATGAAAGTCCAATTTCCAGGAGTCGATCTAAGCTGAAATGGTCGCATCCCCATTGCAGGTTGATCCGTATTTATCGCAAGGGCCAGACGCTCCGGCATGATGCATACGCATCCATTCTCATCTCGCATGTCTACCTCTGCGACATCTCACGGATGCAGTGCGAATCTAGTTTTCTCAGGGTAAAGACGGTCTTCTTGTATACGGTGACGGTGTTGCATCCTACCACGATGCAAATAGCGTGCATGTTCTTCGATCCCCAGCGCCAGCGGTCGTCCATGGGTTTTTTACTGGGTTGAACGATACATCGGGGCCTGCGTGGGCGCGTACCCACGGGGGTTGACCTCATCATGGGGGACGAACCGTTTGGGGTGGCACCCACTGCGACCTGGTACTGCCGGCGAGCAAAAAGTTGAATTGCTATTTGGGGATAGAGACAGAGGCTGAATGTTCGAGCGACTTTTCTAATATCTTGCCCAAGATCTCTGGCGGGCACAGAAATGTGGGCGCACATAAAGAGTTTTGAGCTCCCCAATGCTCGCTAGCAGCGATCCTGCGCCGATACTATTCCGTCAGATTCAACTGGTCAAAGGCAACTGTCGGACCACAGATGAGTGCCTAGAAAATGTCTCAGTGAGTACCCAACGTGAGGGATGGTCGATATGATAGAAAAGAGTTTGTCGTTGACCCAAAGTGGCTGCCTAAGGTTGGTGATCGCCGATCCCATCCGCAGTTCTACCACTGGTTCGACGGCGAGGTCATCTATTAGTTCGTACGGGATAAGTACTGCACCATCGACTAGGCCAGCAATCGTGCACATGAATAAGGTAGCGCTTATCACAGGAGCATCTTCAGGTACAAGTTATCGCTTGGACGTGCCTGCATTGAACCTACTCATATTGATACTATTGAGGCATCGGCCGCGTCACTGCGGTTGCCCTATCGAAGGTAGGGTGGGATATCGTGATCACAGCCAGAAGGCTTGATCGGTTGGAAGAAACGAGAGTCCAGTGCGGGGAGTTTTCCAAGGTCCTCGTCGTTGCTGGAGATATCTCGGAAGAGCGATTCGTGTCGGAGCTGTTCAGACAAACGGTCTCCAAGTTCGGTAAGGCTGCTACATCATCAAAATCGTTCTTGCCATGAGACTTGACGTCGAGGTTCGTAGGGCGGTTGGACCTGTTATTCAACGTGCGTGCAGGTGAAAATCAATAGTTGTCGTGCTTTGCCTGACTCTGCGTCGGCAGAATGCGGGAATGGGTTATCCCCCCACGCCGATAGAAGATCTCTCAATCGAAGCCTTCCGGACCGTAATGGATGTGAACGTGACTAGTGCTGTGGTTTGCACCCGTGAGGCTTTCAGAGTCTTCAAGGTACAAAAACCCCCAGGCGGTCAGTTTTTCGATGTGTGTGTTTGTGTTTTCCGATCTCAAGTACACCCAGGAAGGATCATCAACAACGGATCGCTGTCCGCGCACACTCCACGTCCACACTCTTTCCCATACACCATCTCGAAACACGCTATCACCGGTCTGACCAAAACCACGGCACTGGAAGGAAGGGAGCATGGTATCACATGCACACAAATCGATATCGGTCGGTGACATCTAGGAGTTCCAGGCGTAATGTCTTACGTTATTATAGGTAATGCGCTAACGGACATGTCACTCGGTTTGTCACAAGGAGCTCTGCAGTCAAACGGACAGGTGGTTCCAGAGGCGACTTTTGATGTGGAAAATGTTGCACAAACCATCGTCCACATTGCGAACCTACCCGCGAACGTTACGGTACTGGACTATAAAATCATGTAAGGCGATCTTGGCCACGGTGAGAATGCAGCTGATTTACTGCACTTTAGGGCGACGAAAATGCCTTTTGTCGGTCGGGGATAAACACTCATGGGCGCCGCCTTGAAAACGCGTCATCGAAACGTGAACCACCAACAGAATGACGGGACAACGGTATTGTCATTTACAAGAATTAGGGGGTAAACGTGGATGGAACACTAAAAATCCCGGGAAAAAAGGCGCGATGAGTGAAAGAAGAGTATCATGATGATGCAGTAGGGTAGTTTCGCTGATAATGGAAAGGTTGGCAAGCGAGAAAGGAGCGTGGTATCAGGAAGGAGCGTCTAATGTGGAGATATGTAGCGGCAAGCTGGGCGGAAAACGGTGAGAACCGCGGATACAACGCCGATTGAGGATATTTACACCCGAAAAAGGCTGCTGCCGAGGCGGGGTGGTCGGCCTCGGAGACACTCGACATGGAGGAGACCCAAAGATGGAACTAACCAAGATATAATACATGCTCAGAGGGAAGGGCATGACGAAATGTTGATGGTGAAAGAACAACATGCAGCACTGGATCCAAATAGATTAGGGAGAGAGAAAGTCCTTGAAAGCCCTTTTCACCTGCGAAATCGTTGAAAGAGAAACAGTGCACTAGAAGGTAAAGGGATGGAAAGTGGAAGTTACATGATAACACACTTGCAGCAGCCATCGCTGCGTTCCTCCTCCACTTCCACAGGATGGTGATGCTGAGATGGGACTGGTTTTGCTTCGAGGGGTCCTTGAGGCGTGTAACGTGAAAACGGAGGAGGAGACGGAGGGGGTGAGTGGCGGGAAATGTAGTCATTTTGCTTCATAGTCGAGATCGGTCGCTGGTCCTCGATCATTGCGGTGGTGGTATAGGGAGGGTCTTCATCCGACTTCTCGACGGGGGGATTGACATTGACGACTGGCTTTCTGATACCAAAATCATCCAACTCGATACCGTTGGGCATGGGCTCTCCATCCCTTGGAGGCCTGTATTTGGAGTAGTCGTAACCAAATGTTCCAGGTGCCTTAAGAAGCGTCATCAGCTGGATCGCACCCAGATACCAAAGGTGGAAAACGCACAGGTTCTGGACGCTCAGGCTCAGGCTTCCGCGGCCTGGGACTTCCATCGGTGGTTTGGTATTGGCCATCCAGACCTTTTTTCCGAGCGACGGCTGGCGGGACCACCTAAGTCACGATGGTTAGTCTTCACAGTCGAATAGATCGGGGATATGCACGCACTTCGTCCCAATTTGAGCCTGCAACTGGCTGAATCCATGTAGGGATCGCGTGCTCCGCATCCTCGAGATCGGTCATGGGATAAGCACCAACGGAGCGCCGACTCTCTTCTTTCTTAATCCTGTGTGCAGAAGGTGGAGCCTTGGGTGCCGCCTTCACCCTCTTCGCCATGCCATTCGACCTCGGCGATTTGTCTGGGTCAGGACTCTTTGACTTGTGTTTCGGGATTTGGTTTCCCATAGCTTTGGTCGGAGTCTGGGACCTTGCCCTCGGTGTAGGGGTGCGAGGAGGGGCGGTCGATGACGTTGACGGAGAATCGGAACTCCCTCTGACGGGTTCTGGAGTGGCCATAGATCTCGTGGTTTGGGTATCGTCACGACTGGGACGTTTCTGAGAAGGTGTGGGTATCCTCGAGACCATTGTTGTCTGCCGAGGTTCCGATTCAAAAGAGGCTGGAGGAGGGGATCCAGTTATTGTGTGGGAATTGAAATAGTAATCCATGTCTGATTCATGATCGTCCTCTGGTTCAGGGTCGGAGTAGGCCATGACCGACGGAGGGACCTCGTCGAGGACGAGATCGTCCTTCGAACGAGGCTCCTCCATGTAGAAACTTGACCTGGTGTCAACGCCGATACTACCCGCTCTCCGGCGTGGCGAAACCAGTTCAGTGTGCACCCCGAATCGAGAGGCGGACCGAGAAGAAAGCTGTTTCTTTGTGGAATGACCATAGCTTGCAATGTCCAACATTTCCTTGCGCCGCGCTACACGAAACTCTCCCACTCCACCATTCCTAGACACATCACCTCGGTACCAATGTTCGAATGGTCGCTCTTCCGATTCCGAAGAGAAGCGGACACTCTCCACATCAGTATCTGAACGATGTGAGGAAAACGGGGGCTGTTCGTTGACCAGGGCTGGGACCTTATGCCGCGTTCCAATCGCGTCTGCGGCATAATAAGTATCCTTTGATATTCGGCCATCTATCCGAGGTGTGCTGTGAGTGCTCGTGGAGACGCTGCCGGTTCTTGCTTTTACGGGTATACGGGAAACGTTGGAAGGTGGTGGAGGAGATGCAGAGGGAGATGGGGAGGCTACTGATCTGTCTACCGTGCCGGGGTCAAAAGGAAATGGTTGAGAGAGGGTACGCGTTCTTGTGAACGTGGGCTGTGTCGGTCGGTTACTTGAATCAGAAGGCCGTGACTGGGTACTGGGACGGGGAATTGCACTCGGACGGGGCTGATGATGGTAATAGGTTTGTATGTCGTTGCTCTGGTCGGGATTGTTGTAGGCTGATGAGTGTGGGCTGTTTTCCTCTGAGGTGATGGAGGCGGCAGACATTCGTTTAGCCAGCAACTTGCTCTCTGTCTCGAGTCCTGTGAGGAAAAAAACGTGTAAGAGTCCAGGCTGGCAGACTGTGTTGTATGGATGGAAAGATGCGTTAGGAAAGAACGGAGGTGAATGACCGTGAAGATGACAATAAATAAAGCGTCAATTGTCAGGCAACGCGGGGGTAACATAAAGGGAGAAGATTGACGGTGTGGTTTCTAGTTGAACGCAGATAGCGGTGCGCACGTACGCTTGCGGAGGATTGGCACAATCTTCTCGTCCCACGACGGACCTGGGGACATCTCCATAGTTGCGGTCACGGCCATGGTGATGGACGACCAGCAAAGGGTGAGAATGTAGCGGGTAAATAACAGAGCGCCAGGGCTAGCTGTCGAGAAAGAGAATAAGATGGGCAACGGCCAGAATTAGACGTTGGACCCCCAGTGGGCTGTCTGTCGTGACCGACGACGTCCAACTCGATGAGGGAGACTGATGTGACGGTAGTCACACGTCACACACCCCAGCCCCCGGCTAACGCAACTTTCCCGAAGAGCGTCATGTTGCTGGCACGTTGTTAGCGAGCAGTGTCGAGACTAACTCCTGGAAGTGTGTTCTCTGGGCTGTCTGCGAATCACCCGATTGTACTTGGGGCACCCAAGACACCCGACCACTATAAACTGTCTGTTGAACAAGTTCTGGCGTGCACGCGACCATTCCTTCCGTACTCCGGAGCTTAATAGAGGATAGATATACAATAGGCACGAACAACTGCAGTTGTCTCAACATAGGGACCAATGTACCTCCCCCTCCATTCCTCAGAGATAGTCGTTTCTTGTACAAGTACTATATTCGCCTCGGTCAGACCTGGCCGAGATTTGTTATCAGCGTCGGATAGCTGCTCTTTTCATCGCTCATCACCCGGCCCTTTTTTAGTCCACTGCCGAGTTTTATTGTGATTCACCTGATTTGTGGCCACAATTAACGCTGCTGGGAAATTTGGACGGTGATCCAACCCGTCCCAATGTCCTTTGAAAGACACCAGACAAAATCCCTCCGCGCAGGTTACCTCGACTCGACACTGAACCGTAGAGCGTGCGTGTGCGAGTAAGTATTGAGAAAAGGGGACCCAGTGTTGCAAGCGTGAGAACTTCCCGATCACCCCCAAACACGGTCACCCGCCCGACGGTCGATAACGGAGGCAAACCCTTCTACTTACATATCTGCCTTCATCGACTGTTGGCTTGAGAGGAGGCGAGCCCTATCGTAAGGTGATACAGCAATTCTAACGATTCATGTTTCGGGACAGATTTTCTACCAGCTACGTACTCTGTTAATCAATCTGCCAGGTAAGGGAGGTCCCTTGCATTCCGACCGTCAGCTGGTTCTCTCTTTCTCACATCCGTCACGGTTAGTCTCCCTGCACATTGAAGGGCGGACGCGATAGGATTCTCCTCGCAGTCCAAGGCCAAAAAGGCTCAAGTCATATCCTCCGAAAGATTAAACGTTAAACCCCCCAAAGCTTCCTCTCACTGACGCCTCTAATCACAGGTGACGGCGACTGTACGTCGTGCCTTACGCTGGTCGTTCATTCTGTGTGCACCTTTGCGGCAACGCAGTCGCACTTCGGTGTTTCGGACAAATGTTATATGCATGTCGAATTTTGGCGATCGAATACGCAACACCGTGGACGACCAAACCCGTCAGAGCGCCGGTTAAATTCTTCCTCAGCTCTCCGCCATGCGGGCGTCGTAGGGGGACGTTCGGGATTGACGAACTTGTTAGCTCACGTTGTCGAAAATTGTGGATTCTCCACTTAAACATGCGCACCGTACCCGACCGATCGCACAGCCTAGTAGAAAAGGACGACCATTGTCGCTAAGATGGCGACTTTGCTTAACTGCACAGTGCAACCATGAGCTTTCTCTTGTGAGGGATAACGGTGCTGACGGACGAGTTCCCAGCAAAGGGCCTGTTTACGGTTTCGTTGGACCACGCTTCGTGCTTCAATACAACGACTGTGCCTGCGAATGGTTGCGTACAGGATATGCAAAAGACGAGGTCATCAGTGACCGTTCTCCAGTTTCATGACGCGGTTCACGAACCAACGGATTCATGTTACGTACGCATTTTAATTGGAAGTGTAGGGCAAAACACTTCAAAAGGCAGGCTATCAGCATACAATCACGTTCGTCATTGTCCTCGTGCTATTCTGTATTATTGTATCAAAAATTAGGCCCCACTAGACAAATGGATAACGTATGCGTAAAGTGTCCCAAGAGAAGAATCATACAATACGGCGAGAATGAAAACAATGCGAAAGTTGTTGGCGCGGATCGATGCGTGGGCTGGGGTGGAGAGGGTATGGTGGTTGACTGCGTCGGCGCAGCGTCAATGATGGTTGATGTGTATGTGTATGTGAGCCTCCACGTCCCGATCGGATGACGGTGTTTAGAGGAGGGTAGATCCATTGGAGGCAGCGGCGCTGCGGATATTTTCCTGGCCTTCAGTGGGCTTTTGAGGCTTGCTCTGAACGGGCTTGAAGTTCATGTTGACTGGGTGTGATGTGTAAGGGGAGGTGGTGGAGGTTGGTTGTGGCAGCGAGCCGCGTGGCTTGTGATAGTGTAGTGGCGTGGCTTGTGATAGCGTGGTGGAGTGGCTAAGAAAGAGGATGCTGTGATGGGTCCTCTTGACAAGAAGTGATGAGCCTTTAGGTAGCTGGAAGAATTGGCTGGGGGATGGTGAGAGATGGTGATACGAACATGCAATCTTATATAGGAGGGAATGGAGGGAGAGTCATATTCAGGGTGCACATACGGAACTGAATGGGATACGAGGGCTCCCCGACAGCTGTGCATCTGACCGTCACTTCGAGTCAGGGAACCAGTGGATCACCACCCACCCCGCCCTTGCGCGGTCCCATCACCCATCCATTCTGATCCACCGGGAAGCGTATTTTTGGGCTGGAAACCGAGGAACCTGGGCGCAGTACAGCCCGCAGATGAGGATGGTCGTAGGTGGGTTTCTAAGAGAAGAGGAAAGTATGCGAGATAGGTGCCGACATCGCCTCAACCTGCAGTCAAGGTCACAACGTCTGGGACAAGAGCCTGAATTGGGTAATGACCTGGACCAGCGGTCGGTTGACGGGTCATGTTGGAAGGCGCCTGTATCCCCGAAGGCGGGGACGAGGCAGTAGCGCCGTTTTGATAGTCAAAACGAGAAAGAAAAAGAGAACAAGGTGGAGGGAAAATTGAGCGTCAAGGAGATGCTTCCGCGTCAGAGGCTACACACCAAATAAGGCAACCTCGGCGGGGTTGTAAAGCCCTTTCCACGTGCACTGATACTTGAGTATATCCTTCTATCACAGACACAGCAGCAGATAGATAACTGGAGGTGGGAATTTTTTGGAAAACCAAAACACATCAGATTGCCCCAGCGCTGTGAGTTCACAAGTTCCAATTCGATGCTATGTCTAGGATATCTGCACATCAGCCCTGATCCCGCCCAAAATCCCGATCCGAAAACTTGGACACGATGCGTGGGACAACGTCTCGGGTTGAGGTCTGCGTCCCAGTCCCCTGGCGCAAGAACAGGAGTAGATTGGGTGGCCCATGGTTGATCGCCTCCGCCATCCTTACGCGAGACGAGGTTCACGAAAATGTGAAACGCTCGGTACGGCCTCGTAGATATGCAGACAACTCCGAACAACGGATATTATTTACCGCCCGCTGACAAAGGCTCCTCGCAGGTCTAGAGAAAACAAAGAACACAGCTAGCATCCTGTCCACAGCTTTCGGACTGTATTCCGCGGCTAAGTTGACGTCGTCAATCGAAATGGTGGTTTCCGGGATCCAGAAGCTATATATCCACACTGAATACTCCGATGACTCGCGGGTTGGGGGGTTGCTTTGTCACAATTCAGTACCCTGGAGGATGAGTATGTACGGTTCCACGTACACTTGACGCACACTGTTCACGATCCAACGTGAGACAGTGTGATCTCCTTATACAACGAGTTTGTTTCAGGCGTTCCGGACGTGGCTGACCATCTCTGCGTCCACATGCTTGCTCCGGCAGATATAATACCCCAGTTGCCTCTCTCAGGGATAGATGACAATAGGACCCTCCGCTATGGGAGAACTGATTGAGATTCAAGTACGGCCGTGTGTATTAGATACCGGTCAAATCGCTCCAACACTCGCTTCCAATCGCCCACTCCGCGCTGTCGTGCAGGTATCCACTCTCATCCAATCTAACGTCCTCCGTAACAAATTGGACCACCACAACGACAGTGTCCCCAGGTTTCATGCCGTCCGATTCCCTCAGCACGAGTTCAGTTTTTCCCGAGAAAATTTCAAAGATCCAGTCCTTTTGACCTGCGAAAGTCGGTGTCACCATGATCGGATGTAGTCATGGGGGATTACCTTCTCGTCTCCTCGACCATATAATTTCATATCTCTCGTTCGTTCCCACTAGCGTCTCGTTGGTCCGGAACTGGGCCAGAGGGAGGAGATTTATGCCGAAAGTCCTACAATTACTCTTGACACCCTCGATGACTGAGATTCTTCCCAATAAACGGAGCCAAAGTTCTTCAATGCATACTCTGCAGAAGGTGGGAGTGACTACGTTTCGCATCAGACAGTCTTCATTCGTTGGCCGATATGTGGTCCTGTTTGTAGCTGAGAATCTGACAAAAGCGATGAGTGTTACAACAAGATTCGCGCAGACAGGCTCACGTAGGAAAAACACCATAGTAACCGGGCGAGCCGTTAAACCTGCGAAATATCAGCGATATTCAATGAAGGGTTCGCAAAAACGTACCCATGTGGACCACCATACTCCAAAACTTCAACACTGCACAACTGAGGTCCACTGCCTTGTGCGATCCTGTCGGGATCATCATAATTCAGGACAAATTGGAGCTCGTGCTCTCCATTTTTGAAACCACCTCCTTCAGTGGTGAGATACTCATAGAAGTACCGGTCTCTTCCAACGCCCTCTTCCACTACCCATCCAATGTTCTTGCCATCGAGATACACGGTGAGTTGATCAGATCGAGGTATTCCGGCAACAGAAAATCGAATGAAGTTTGACGGGAACATGCCTGCAACGAGAGAGGTTCTCATCAGTTCACACATTTGGCCAAATCTGAGCCCCTGAGGAAGGAGACCAGTTAAACACCGGAGGTAGGCCACGTTATGTCCGCTTGATCACCATTGATGAAGTCCATATGCAAAATTAACTCGCCTGGAGAGAGGAACTTTCCGCTCCAAGGAGTGGAAGTATTCAAGATTGCCCATGGGTATGCTTGGAACGACATCACCGTACGTTCCACTCTGGGTGTCTCTCCTGGAGCAGGAGGATCGGTGAGCCAGCGCCCCCATCCGATGGTTTCCAGGGAAGCTGCAGCGTCCACACCAAAGTATCCTCCGTCTGCACCTCCGTCGTATTCCTCGCCGATCTCTATGATCGAATGGCCGAGCTCGTGGCGCAGTACCAGGGCTCCATTCTTCACTGATGGTGTGATGACACTTTCAAAATCGAAACATCAGAGAAGCGCCAGAAACGGAGGCACGGCAAAGGGAACACGGGTGCCTGGACAACTCAGGAACACACAAGAGTAAGTTTACTCACGTGAACTCCCCGCCTAGTCCTATAGCGAGCATGGATGAACATTTAATCAACTTCATTGATGATAATCAGATTGGCACAGATCGTACCGCCATAGTATGGGTCGTTCCCTGGAAACCAAAGAGAACCAAATTAGCTGGGTTCAAAAACGACCGAGATGCCAATACTGTCTCTAGGCTTGTACTACGTACCTAATAGAATAGGATAGTCGCACTGGGTACCGAGTGAAGAACAGGCCAGGCGGGCCACGTTGGGTTTGGCGTAGTAAATTCCCCTTAGCTCCGCACCGTCTCTGTATAGACCAAACGTGGTGCTAAAAAAAGTCGGTGATGGTTTGATTTACATCCAGGCGGACGTAGTTACTTCAAAGAGAAGGATCACGCACTTCCTGGGAACGCCGCTAACACCGATGCCGCTCTAAACAAGAAACGTAAATGATGACCATTCGTTTGGATGAGATCATAGGTGGCGGTGGAGTTTGGAAGCAATTGGACCAGAGGTACCCACCTCAGCGCTGGGTGTAAAGGCAGCCCAGAAGTTCAAGAGTGGTTTGACGGTATAGAAAGTTTGGTTTTGAGAGATCTCGCCTGCTAAGCGAGTAGCGTCATCGAAGAATTTTGATTTTTCAGATTCAGTGTCTACAACATTGTCGTGCATTAAGACGTGATATCCACACTTTACAGGGCACAACGGAGATTGATTGAGGAACTCACAGCCATCACTAAAAAAGATAAGGTCGACCCTGTTGCTTGGATCCCCAGAATGAAGGATGGGTCGAATTTCAAGAGGGGGAACATCCCCTTTAGCCGCATCGTTGATCGTGGTTCCGCAACTGATCACTCCCTCACGGGGGAGCGTGTCATAGACGGGGAATGTCCTCTTATGGTCACCGCGATCGCATAAAGCGGCAGAATGTTCTCGCAAAACTCGCGTGTCGTTGCTGAACACTCTGATACGCTCCAGCTTGCCCGCTCCTCTGCCTCCTCCAGAGTCAAATGTCGACCTTTCGGTGTGGGATAAATCCCCTCGGCCGAGAGCGCGAGTCAATTCTTTGTGGGCCTGTGTTGTACCGAAAGAAACGTAGACACAAGTGCCCGTCTCGAGGTTGTTGATGATATAGGCTTCATAATGCTGAGGGATGGAGGACTTCTGCCAGCGGGACCTTGTGGCGGAAAAATGGAACTGAGAAGATGGCCAGGTAGTGGTCGAAGCCGAGATGAGACGAACGAGGGGAGCTATAAGGACTAGTAGTCCAAAGTGCACTTGGTGTCTCATCCCAAGCCGCAGCGACAAACTCAGGGCAGATAACACGTGATCAGCGCGTGCATTTTTTTTTTTTTTGCCTCGATCACTGGTGAGTCTGCCCGTACTCCAGCCATATTGGATCAAAAGGTATTCCTACGCAGTTAACACCGGAGATCGCTGAGGGCGAGCAAACAGCAGAGATGGACAAAGGGAAAAAAGCGGATGATATCCTGATTCACTCAAAAGTCTCCACCGCTCAATGCAAGCTTGCAGTCGACGCTTTGCTCAAACACGCTTTCGCACACCAAGCTGCGAAGGAACAGAGCGAACTGTTACCTGACAGGACAGAGCAGTACGTCTGGCTAGTTGTTGCAGTCAAGAAGATGTTTCCGGAACGGAAGTTGAGGCCATTCAAGATGTGCGTTCATTCCTCCATACTTCCTTTGCGCAAACCTGAGCATCTGGTCTCCGGTAGACCGTTATCCCATCCGCTGATTGACCCACGCACAACCCCAGTATGTTTGATCACGAAGGACCCACAACGAGAGTACAAAGACCTACTGGAATCACACAACATCAAGTTTGTTTCAAGGGTCGTTGGCGTCGAAAAGCTCAAGGGGAAGTTTAAGCCCTTTGAAGCCCGCAGGATGCTCCTGAGAGAAAATGGCCTGTTCTTGGCGGATGACCGCGTTATACCACTATTGCCAAAGCTTCTCGGGAAGGGATTTTTCAACGCCAAAAAGTATATCTGCCTGTCTACCGCAGTGACCGTCTCATTAACATCCAAATTTTTAAGACAACCAATCCCCGTTTGTCTGAAACGCAAGGATCTCAAGGGAGAACTTGAACGGGCAGTTTCCTCCACTTATTTTCACCAAAACCAGGGCACCTGTTCGTGAGTGCTTCCTGTAACCTTGGATTGCTCTCTGAACGTGTTTACACTGCATCAGTTCCGTCAAGATTGGTGTTCTGGGACGGCACTCATCCGGTCAGCTCTTACAAAACCTCTCGACCGCTCTCCCTCATGTCGTCAAAAATATTCGAGAAAACTGGGACAATGTTCAGTCGATTCACATAAAGACGAGTTCGAGTGCTAGTCTACCGATATGGAACTGTAGACTAGACGAGGAGGAGGGCGGAAGGTGGGATAGCTTGACACGGGTTCCGATACCAGACGGCCCGGACGAAGAAGCCAAGAAGGGGAAGAAGCGGGCACTCGAATCGGAGGAGGAACCAGGGAAGAAACAGAAGAGGTCTAACACCACCTCCACGAAAAGGCCTATCTCCACTTCGCAGCCTTCGGTACTCGGCTCCCTGCCACCGACGGGATCTCCCCCGGAGGGTTCAGATCCCACAACGTCAGCTGTCTCTACGGAACCATCAAAGGGGATGAAGACGTCCATAAAGGAACCTGCGGAAGTTAAACAGAAACCCGCTCGAGCGTCCGCAGCTGATTCCTTCGACTCGGATGATGCGTATCTCTCCCCTTCAAAACCTTCTGCGTCCAAAACACCGATCCCTCATAAATCTGCCATACCAAAATTATCGCCCCTTTCCAAGGATGATGTCCCGAAGAAATCTAAATCACGGGACGAGAGGCCTTCCGAGGCGAGGACTATCCTCAAGTCCTCAAGGAAGGTTGCTGAATCCGCCACCCCGGACGTGCCGGCACAAGCAAAGCGCGTAAAGTTCGCGACCAATCTCCCAGACCCGAGGACAAAGAGAGACAAGGCTTTGAATGTCACGGAAAAGAAGGTCCGGTCTGGTGGTGGGAGGAGTGCGAGCGCGAAGGATCGGGTATTGGGTAAGAAGGCCGCTCTGAAGTAGTTCTACTTGTTTTTTTACGATGACTACGGGAGAGGAATAGACGCCAAAAATGCGCAGCGGCATGTATTTCCTGATTAGGCAAACACCACCTTGCTCCCTGTCCATCCAGTGGTCCACACCTCCACCATGAGTTTCCAAGATGTCGAGGCCGGTCTGTCGAATACTGAATCCCCAGTGAGAAGCACACAGTCTCCAGAGGAGGCTGCCTTTGCGAACCTTCAATCCTCGTTGTCCATGCAAGTCTTCAAGATCGACAACAATGTGCGAGGTATCCTCAAACTCGTCGACCAGTTGGGCACCCAAAGAGACTCTCCTGCCTTGCGGAAATCTCTGTATGCTACCTTCAATGTCCGCCGGCTTTACTCTGCTTAATGCGCGTGTTGGTGACCAAGGCACGACCTGACCGACTCCACTCGGGAGATGGTTAAACGGGGTTCGGCAGATCTCAAGAAGCTTGCCGCTCTTCAGCTCAATCTCGTCCGTAACTCTCGCTTTTTTTTTCGTGATTATCCCTGATCAGATTCCCACCATCAGCCTCGGCAAAAGAATGTTCTTCAAAAGACATCTCACGACCTTCAACTATCCCTTGTCTCTTTCCAACGTGCGCAGCAAGTCTCCGCAGAACGTCAACGGACTGTCGTAGAGGGGGTCAAGATTGCCGTGGAAGAAGGACACGGCGAGTATGTCACTCATTGCTCCACTTTCTCCCCTCGCCTCGTTCTGATTCTGACTGCCCTAGACACAGGCCGGAGCACGATGGCACTGTCGAACAACGCCAGGCTCAAATCTTCCAGACACAATTGTCTTCCGCTGAGCTTGCTCACCAAGAAGCTCTCATTCAAGAACGTGAAACCGAGATTCGGGAGATCGAGACCGGCATTCATGAATTGCACGAGATCTTTAGGGATTTGGGTACTATCGTCCATGAGCAAGGGGAAATGCTCGGTTTGTGATTGATCCGCGACTTCGCTTTCTCAGCTAAGTTCGCCTCGACCTCATAGATAACATCGAGAACAATGTCTCCTCAATTGCTGTCGATTCTTCTGGCGCAGCAGAGGAACTCACCACAGCTCACGAGTACCAGCGAAAGGCAGGGCGGAGGGCGGCATGCCTAGGGGTTGTCCTCATTATCGTTGTCGCCATTGTCCTCCTGGCTGTACGTGTCGCCCTCTGGCTCCTCAAACACTATCCCGTATGAATGATTGGACTCACTCGCTCCCTTGCCCTCCTCCAGATCCTATCGTAGTGGTATGGGGATTTACTGGGTTTTATAGGTATCTTAATTATTCCCCGCACCACTTGTCCCACGGCCATTCGGATGAACCATGTGCCCGCACGCCGTATTGGTATACCATTCTCTTTCCTTATCTCTATAATAGTACTTCACCCCTAGAGCAAACTCTACGCACGTCATAACAACTCATACTGGCGGACACGACGGCCTAACAAGGTACTTTACTTCCTGAACCACAGGGTTTGATGTTTCAATCCGACGCCGTATCCCGGTTTCCCGTCATGTGATGATACACCACGGAACGGATTTCATTTGTAGAACGCTCTCCATTCCTGAAACCACCGAAGTCTATCCATCGAGGATGCCACGGGATGTTCACATTTGAGGTCGTCTCCGACCTACCTGCGTCTATTGTCGCTAGGGGAACTGCGTGGCGGGACCAAGTCCATTTTGAACGTTCCCTGATGACGAAGCCACATCTCCTTTCCTCCACAATGAGTTCCCCTTCCAGAGTGGTCTCCCACCGTCTGCCATCCAGCGATGGTCAAGTCGTTGGGACTGATGGGGCAACGCGTAAAGACTTATGAGATGGGGTGCGACCGGTAATTCACCATCCTTCCCTCGTTCAAACGTTCCCTGCAATAGAGGCAGGGAGGGCCGAACCACATTCTGGAATTCCCCCACGAACTCTGAGACAACAGACGGCGTGTAACGCACCACAACGTACTCCATCCACTCAGCGATGACATCCTCGTCATCAGGCGTCCCCGGTTGCTACCTTAACCTCGTCGGCGATGGTACTCTCAGCAAGTACTTGTTGCAACAACTCTAGCGGTAGTTGCGTCCTGACGCGTGCATTCTCGATACCAGCACTAGGATGGTAGTTACAGCTACCACCGCGACCACTTCGAAATCCAGACAGGTCCCTAGAGCGGCTTCAGCTGTGGGAATACTGACATCCTCAGGTCACATTTGCCCGGAGTGGTCCACAGATTGGCACTCTCAGCTGTCAACAACTTCAGAGATGGGACAAATCCTTTATCGAAATACACAGCGCAAGTTTCATGCTGGATCTCGCATTTACTGAACCTTGTTCACAGTGGGATACCGTCAGATACGCAGGGCTATGTGCGCACTAGGTCCATTGACCGGTCGCGTAAACGGCGAGATCTTCAAGGAGGACGACTTGTCCGGTCTCCAGTCTTCTCTCGAGTCCCCGAAGAGATGAGTCCCGATTGAACACCCCATCAATGTCTTGATGCTCTTGCTGCCCTTTATTGACATTCCATCCTCCAGACTACCAAGCGGACCGGTGAAACCCCCAAGTTCAACTTGTACATCGGTAACTACAGCCTGGACCAAAAACTCCAAGTTTCAGGCCTCGTCACAACGGTCAAGTGCGTCAACTCAGTTTAGTGCTGGGTGGCATCACTCCGCATTGGATCGCTCGGGTTAAGTGTCAAAGGCTGATCGATGCGTCAAAGTGCCGGAATTCAATGACAATAGCTGCTGCCTCAACCTTCCGAGTAGTACAGGGCGGGATTTGGCCTTAGTCGCATCAGAGGATGTGCTACATGATACCGGCGCGATCTCGATGATCAGTTCCGACTCTCAAGCCATGGGTCGCGTCGGCGAGGTCATCAGTAGGACTTGGAGGACCGCGAGCAAGATGAAAGAGTTCAGAAGACCTCTGACAGAACTCGGAGATAGAGATGGAGTGGACGACGGGAGAGTCAAGAGATATATCGCGAAGTACACAGTCAATCCGTGAGTCTCGTTTGCGGGCTGCCATATACAAGGATGCGTTGACGGGGACGGTCAATCCGGATAGGGCCATCACGCACGGTGTAAGCCACCTCGTCGGCCACATCACTCCCGGAACTCTGGCAGATCTCGTCCTCTGGAAAACCGAAAACTTTGGTTCCAAGCCCGAACTCGTTCTCAAATCCGGTGTGATCGTGTGGGGTCAAATGGGGGATTGGACGCGACCGTCGGGTTCGCACACCACTGGATACCGTTTGGGCAAGCTCCGTCCAACGCCTCAGAATGCACGTACCCCAATTGGGAGCCTCATGTTCTCACTGCCGGGGTCAGAACAGGGTGCGGTTGTTGAGGATGCCGGACGTGCCTTGGATCTGGTTCGAGCGGGAAAATCACTCTCCTGTGGGACCCTCGCTGACTCTCACTTTTGACTCCCCACCCCAGCGGCTCAGCTATAGCCTGCGGGCGATCATTTACGCCGGCGGGAACCACTTCACCGCTCGTTTGCGTGACCAAGCAGGAAGATGGTACCTGGAAGCATGATGGCCAGGTTTCGTCAGGAGTCCCGGAGCGCGACAACATCCAGTTCGAGGCAAATCTCCTCATGAACGGCGCTCGTTTCGCCTGTAAATTGATTTATTCTCCTCACATTCTCATCCCACGTCACTGATCTCTCTCCATAGTACATACCGCTAAAACCGTACTTGCCATCCAGAGTTTCTTCGTTGTCCTCATCAGTTGCGTATCAGGACATTTCGATAGAGTCCTCGCCGCCTCTCGGACCTGACGTCCTGCGAGCTTCCGAATCTTCGTCTGCAGTCCTTGTTTCGGACTTCTCTGAAAGCACCCTCACCATGCTAGCCTCTTCGTCATCATCAGAACAGACTGCCCGAGCCACGTCCATCGAGTCAAGCATCACCAGCGAGAGTTCTTCAACGTTAGCAAGTGTCTATGGAATGGAAGTCAACGAAACCAAGCCCTTCGTAACGACAGTTCCTCAGCGCCCTCGAGTCATTTGTCAGATCCATCGAAATGTCATGCCGCGGTCGCGTTCCGCTCGTCCTCATAAGCTTAGGAAGACTCGAGTTCCTTTTGCGCCGGCTTTGTGATCATCTTCCTCGAAGCTGAAAGGTTCCAATACTCGTGTTCGTCTTCTGGTCGGTATTGCTTGCCTCGTGTCTACTCTGGTGTCCCTCGTCTTCGCCTTCGCTTTTCTGGCCATTCCCAAGGGACTCTCAATCTACGGCAGCAGTCACTCCACTGTCCATTCGGAGAATAGCCACGTTGTCAGAGACTTCGCCTCCTATGATACTCGTCACTTCGAAGCGCTCAAGGACCCGGAAGTCGTTTCGCGCCCATCACCTGTCAGTAGCCCCGATACCATCATCAGGCAAGATAACGACCAGGCAACTATGTTCGACTTTGTTGCCCAGACAACGGAATTTGACACCGCTCAAACACGACGCGTCCCGAGACGTTCAGACCCCGAGCGACACGAGCAACGCCAACAGTTTCAGGCATCTGTCAATCATAACAGGAAGTCCTCGGCATACAAGTCCAGGAGTTATTGTCCAGAGAACCATCAGAACTTCAAGCAACGCAGCAGACCG
>Ga0307514_10000849_pt1 | contig 49342 bp, 63 predicted proteins | sample 16_EM_MG_FD_203088 | JGI IMG/M metagenome (GOLD analysis project Ga0307514, IMG submission 203088) | Populus trichocarpa ectomycorrhiza microbial communities from riparian zone in the Pacific Northwest, United States - 16_EM | ecosystem: Host-associated > Plants > Roots > Unclassified | place...
TTGGGAATGGGCATTTGGAATGGTGAAGGCATATTGTTGACGGGACGAAAAGAAGGTTGGCTGCTAATACGTCGTTGATCGTCTTCAATGATAGGTTGTGGCATTGGACTTGGCATTCGAATTGGATTAGAGAATGACTGGGACAAGGTGTTTGCGCCTGGCTGCGGAACGTGTGGAAGGGAGAAACCAAATGAGATTTTGCCGTAGACAGGAAGGTTATTGCTTGACATGGTCAAGTCCCTTGTAATAAAGCCTTGCACGGCATTAGCCGTATAGCTGACATATAACAGGAACCCTTACCAAGCTGACTGCTTGCGATTTGGATGGCTTCCGTAGCTGGAACATTGTACACCCCCAAGAAGCCTATGAATTGAACAATTCAAGTTTCAAAACCTCTATTTTCCTGTTGGTAAACGCACCTTGATCGCGCTTCTTGAATTTCTTGTGGTCGAAAATCTGAATTGCAATCATGGACGATTGACGGACTTTGCTACGACAATATCAGCATGAACGTAGGAAAAAGTAGAATGTCGGATACGCACATATCAAATGTTTCATTCCATACTGGAGCCAGAGATCTCCTTACAATAGCAGTTGTGCTTGTCTGCTCCCCATCGACAGTGAGGACACCGAATGGATCTGGAAGACTCAACAATTCCCTCTTGACCAGACCATTGGCACCATACACTTGGCGCAATTGAGACTGATATAAATTTGTGATGTGAAAGAGGTATACATACAGGCTACTCTGATAATGCGCTCTGGATCATTCAATCTGGAGAGACAGAGATAGAGTTTCAGAAAAAGCTGTTCATAGATGGAACCAGCCATCATCACGAACCTGCTTGAACTCGCCATTTCGGCGAATATTGTCGTAAGGTTTCTGTAGGATGACTGCAACGCAGCGACGGGACTGCGTTGCGGACGGTGAGGGGATGAGGAAGGAAATATGCCAAAAAGCTGTCCACCAATTTCCCGTGTTTGCAGGAGTTCTCACGTGGTCACCCAGGCACAGCTTGATTGTATGATCCCACTATATACACCCAATATTACGGTCGACTTCTACGCCAGAAAGCTTGTTACATGGTTCGAACTTAATACAAAAATGTACTGTTTTCAGCCAGATCGTATGCCGCTGAACTTTAGCCAAGTTAATCCTCGACAATCGACAAACGATCGACAAAATGCTCGACTGCTCATCTCGCTGAGCTCGTTCCTATCGGAAGGTACATTCCAGGCACATATGGTGATATCGGACCTGGTCCAGTACGCTCTGGATCATGATTTATTCCGAAAGAAATTGCAGACGTTTAAATTATGCGGTCGCCAATATACATTCAAATGCACTTGCCCGCCTGTCAAGCAGTCATCAATTCATAGATTGCTCCACTAACAGCAACATGCTTTCTCGTCGGGTGAGTACCTTTCATTATACCTGTAATATTCGTTGCTTTCGCAATGTCGTTCCTAGAAACGCCTCGATGCTGGCCAATGTAATGTTGGATAACTCAACCATGTAAGTATTCGTATTTGACAAAACCCTCGTGCTGAAGCGCTGATGCATTGGGCGCTTCCAGCAGGGACTGCGCCATGGCGCCACTTACTTAAAATGGGAATGGTCAGTTGCAATGCGCATTCTTGGTCAGGCAGTCAGTGCCAATGGAGTGGCATCTGCTCGCTTTGATAATGACTTTTGACTGTGACACAGAGCTGGGCTCTTATCAAGAACGATAATCATGGTCCCCATTTCACATGGATGCCATGTCCACGCGCGTTCTCCGCACAGTCAACGGCAAAAGGCAGCTTATAGTGGTCAACAAATTGCCGCTGCCTTCACCTTCTTCGTCTTACACGCAAGTCAACTTTGCTCTATCGTCTAACTCGAGACAGCCGTTTCATCATGCCTCCCCCGCATCCTTCACAGTTCTTCCACAGGATGGAACTTCGGAAAGCGCCGATAGCGAAGAAGCGGAAGCCTCAACATCCCGCCTCATTCCTCTCTATAGCAGTGAATCACTCGAAGACGCTTTCCCCTCAGTCCTCAAGCTTTTAGACCACCTAAGCCGCGCATACTTAACAGACCACGACCCGAACGCCTTCCATTCTTCTGCCAAGGTTTTCGTTAATAGCGTTTCCAGCATCACTGCTTGCATCGCAGCCAGCGAACATGTCGACTCAACGCAAGAACGTTTTGTTTTTGCGAGGTCTATCGTTCATCTGCTCCTTAACATTTTCACGATTTCTGCCGACAATGTTGCACATACAGAATCCTCACGCAGCCTCGACATCCCGACGGAGATGCGTGCGGCATATGAGTATGCGACGCTGGTGCTCGATAGCCTCGCCGTACTTTTTCGCATTGGTCTCAAGGCTCCTGAAAATCACAAGCCCCTTCCTCTGCTACCTCAAACTTTGCAGACAATCCACTCGTTCGCAAGCGCCTGTCTACGTGAGGTCAAAGCCAACCATAAGGTCAAAAAGGTAGCCAAAGGGGATGCCGGCATGGCAAAAGCCCCTCCAGACAGTCCTATCTTCCCCAAATTCAAGTTCTCAGATAAAGTTCAAAGTAAATTCAAGGGATCTGAAACCACGAGATCGCGGACGGACTCTTCGAGCGCTAAACGTCCACCACCATCACCCCCAACACCTTCTGATTCTATCTTGGAAGGTCCACGCTCTGAGGCAATGTACAACCAGCGACGGACAGCGTTATATTTTGGTGAGACAAACTTTCCATCCATCGCCGGAAATCTCGAAGAAGGTACAGATGGCCTTCGAATGGACAAGGATAGTCGAGTTCAGGCCGCATCGCTTGCTGCTTTGGTTCGCATCCTCACATCCAAGGAGGGAGTCAAAGATCCTAATCTCTCTCAGGCTATACTGAGAAGTTTTCGCCTTTTCAGCACGTCCAGTGAGTTCTTCGGTGAACTCAAGAAGCGCTATAATGTCAAGGCCCCTTCGAATCCAGGCAAAGAGGAAATCGACCACTGGAGGGTCAAGTCGGCAAACATCCACGCAAGAGTCTTAGCAGTCATCTTTACCTGGCTGGACCAATATTGGGAAACTGATAGCGACACTATTATCCTTGGTGACGTACGTTCTTTCGTCGGACAGAGGACTGAGAAAGACCTTCCTAGAGGGGTCATCAACAATATTCTGGCCAAGATCAAGGAGCGAGAGCAGTGTTCTGACCAAGACGTTCTGGACAAGCAGAAACAGGACATTGCAGCGACGAGTGTGACGAGGACACCGTCTCCCGTACACACCAATTTCAGCTTTCCTTCAAAGTTTCCCAGTTCATCTTCGGATGGTATTGCTTATCTGGACGCCAATAAAGACGGCAAGGAGGAGCTCGCTCGACATCTGACATTGAAAATGTCCGACCTTTACCGAAAACTAGACCCAGTCAAGGCCGTCCGATTTTGGTACAATGTAGGCGAGTCCTCCCGCGATTATCACAAGTTCAAGAGCGAATCAGCTGTGAAGGAGCTGGCCGCTGTCTCTGCTTACGGAGAGAGGCTCACACTTTGGGTGATCTGGACCATAGTTGAAGTAGCCGATGTCAGACTTCGAGAACGGAGGTTATCCTTTTGGTTAGATGTCGCATCGGTGAGTATACAAGTATCATGCCATAAATTGGGAGTTCTTATGATCCCTTTTTTCTGAATCGCAGTGTTGCATGAATCACTGTGACTACGCAACCGCACACAATATTTATGTCTGCCTAGGTTTTTCCTCTATCATCAGAATGAAAGAGACAATTTTGGTGAGCCATGTTCTCACAGCTCTTCAGCCCGTTCATGATCATCTAGAGGGTGTCATATGCTTCCAAGGTTCAATACAAAAGACTTGCAGACTTCTTTGACGACAAGTGTAACACGTTGTTCAGAAGGACTTTTAACAATCTATTGCCCAGCCTTCCTCCCACTGGTAAGCTCAATGGAAATCATTTTGAGTTTCTGCAGACAAAGTGACAATCTCATAATTCTAAGCACCACTCCTTCGGGATATTATCCAGGTCAAGGCTGGAATCGAAAAGGAAAACAGGACTCTTGTCGAAGCCTCAGGGCAGAAACTCATAACAATCAACGAGTGTAGGGTAACCCAGCAGGCAACTAAAGGTAGATATCCTTCTTTCTCTTTGATTTCGAGCTGTTTACCGGCGCCAAATCTATCAGTCCTCAACAAAGCCCTCATCGAATACAGGTTTTACCGAAACGATAGCCTCCTTCAATGGATTGAAAAGTGTACAATGAAGTTCTGCTTCGTTGCTAATTGTGAAAAACAAAACTTTTACGACAAAGCTCATAAAATGAGGTTTGAGTTTCCCATTTGTAGGCCTCTATTTTTGTTCTGATGAATGCCGTTCTCCTAGTCGCGAAATAGAAGCAAGGAAACCTGAGCTTGACTTCGTATCAAACCCATGGAAATTTTGCAGCACTCGTCCAGATGAACCTCTGAAAGGAAAAATTATGCCACTTGACTTCTTTGCCATAGAACCTTTAGCTGCAGAACAAAAGAAAAATGCGAAGCGACTATTTTCCTTGCTCAACAACTTAAGGAATTCAAAATCATAACACTCAGCCTAGCTTTTGACATTCGTTTTAGGATTCGTTATAATTATTTTCTGGAAAATTTCATCGTTCATTCAGACTTTTATGTATCAGTCATCTCTTACTCCACACGCATCTTCAGCGATTTCTTCTCGCCAACAAAACATGTCCACCAACGTGCGACAGTTGTTCCATCATGAACCGTCAAGGTATGAATTGCATAAGCATAAAACTGTTGCAAGAGCATGAAAGGCGCATACAACTACATACACGCCAAGATGACGTTGATCTTTTCTGCCTAAAGAGGGTCTACGCGCGAGATGCTTCAATCCGCCTCCTTGCAACTTGTCTTCGGTTAAGGCCAGTAAGCGAAAGCGCAGAAGACGGCTTATCGGTTGACTTCTCGACTTCGGTTTCAGATGAGCTGAGAATAATTTCAACATGACAAGGGTGTCCTTGGTAAGGGTTGATGCGACCGTGAGCACGGTATGTACGGCGACGGGTTTTCTATACCATTCGGAAACTCAGCATCCATATCTATGTCTTTGCCTTTGAAGACGTACGGGTGCCTGCTCAACCACAATGTTCTTGATGTACAAATCATCAATGTCGATGTTTTTGGCGTCCGCATTTGATTCGGCGTTCTTGAGCAGACGAGTAATGAATCTGATAGATTTCTCGGGCCAACGACCTTAGATCGACATACACGGAAATCAAGAGACATTTCAAGGGGCGACAAACGACATACCTTGTGTAGCCTTGAACTCCTTTGCTTGACTAGCCCGGCCAACACCACCGGAGAATCGTCTGAAGGGAATCACCCGCTTGTGATCCTTAACGTCGCCAAGATATGTATATGCTTTGGATAGTTTCATTCCTATATGACCACAACTAAACCCTGGTCCTGATTCAAAAAAGTAGAAACATACCAGACAAAGCAGCGGCAACCTCACGCATGTTTTTGAAGTGTGTCCGGAGGTACTCACCTCGGGCACGAGAGGCTGCAATAACAACGATATTTAACAAGCACTGGCTTGGAGTAACAAAAAGTGAACCTCACTTTTTTCGGAATTAGTAGCGAGGGCGGCGGCGGCGTAGCGAACTGTTACAAAATATTGAACATTGTTGATAGCGCACAGCACCTGAACGTACCCATCTTGAAGTTCTAAAGTTGTCAGCCCGTTCTCAAAGATTATTGGAGTGAGTACGGCAATGTTTGTGGCTTGAACTTTATTACAGTAGTTACGGAAATCACCGAAGCATGTATTTGTAAGATCGGTCCGACTGTTCTGAAATTGTACAATGCTGATTTACAGATATACAAAAAATAAATCACCAAATTTCCAATGATAAGTAGTAGAGGTATCATGCACCAAATCCAACGATCCTTTTCATAGGTTGCAAGTTGAAAGTGGGCTCTTCTGGAGGTTTAGCTTTGGTGGGCAGGGTATCTCGACCGTCGTCTTCATCAGACTCATCACTCTCCGATGTTCTTCTCGACTTGCCGCTGAAAACGCTGATACGGAACGCTGTCCTTGGCGGTTTATATGATGGGGACGCCTCTAGCTTTGTAGCTGCAGCATCGAACGCATTGACCAGGTCCTGGTTCATTTCTTGGTTGAACAGTTCAAAGATATATCGGCGAACTGGTAGACGATATCTCTGTGTCGAGATCATGTGGAGCGCACGATAGAATATTTCAGGTGAAGATAATATGTTGCGCGTTTCTGGACGAGATTTGATTCTGCATTTTGCAAGTTAAAAGAAATCAAATTATAAAGGGAAAGCGTACTTTGCTAACGTTCTCGACGCCGCATTGGCGATGACCGCGTTCGCTAGGTTTTGTAATGCTGTGATGGCTTCAATTTCATGTTCAGCTGTTGGGGGTAATAGGATTTTTTCATTGCGTTCAGGGACAAGAGTTTCCCATGGAGGTAACTGGTAAGATATGACTAAACAAGGAAGCCTGCGATATATATATATATTGAACGTACTGTTGTAAATTTTTCTATGTCCACTGGTATGCATATGCCAATGGGCATCCCTAAAGGTGAGAGGGTAGTTTCCCAGTGGTAATCATCCAAGACTTCAGCGCCTTGGGATGTTGAGGAAACGAGACCGAGTACAATAAAGCACGTTCTGTGAAAAAGATAAACGAGTCACCAGTGAAAACATTTCCATACACACCCTCGAAGGGCAGGGATAAGTGATTCCTCCGCTATCTCCAAGATTGTCGGTATTATCTCTTCTTCCTCCAAAAAGTGTAGACCACCCTCCACTGCACCGATGTGACCCTGCATCCGGCAAGTCACAAAGTCAGGAGTGAAACTGGCAAGTGATATTACTTGCTCACCACTGCCCAAAGTATGCTTTTTAGTTTCATGATGATATCAGTGTCTTCGTATTCACGACTGTGTTGTCTGATAAACTGCGCGAATTCGGCAAAGTGACCTTTTTCTTGCAATACCTGGCATCCAAGTTCGGTTTTCGCCATTTCTCCGTAAAAGTGCGGAGGCACGGTTCCATCGGATTCACTAAACAATTAGTACACATTTCTGCCAAGAGGAAAAAACGCACGGCAGATCTTCATCATCATTTTCCTCGTTCATAAAATTGAAAACCTTAGCCAAGAAAACTTCAACCTCGACCACATAGTCAAGGTTTCTACCCTGCAAAACCATTGAGTGATTATGACTAGTGACAGATGGACGCCTACATTGAACCATTCTTCTATTTCACGATCAATGTATCTAGCATCATACAGAAATCGGAAACCTACAGGGGTGGACATAAATCTATAAAAAAAAACACAGATTTAGCAAAGGTAGAAAATGGCCTGAGAAGATTACTTGAGGAGCAAGCCCTGCCCAATTTCACCCAGGTGATCCATCGTCGGGTGCATCTCGACGATGAGTTGTAAGATTTCCTTTGAATCACAGGCCTCGTCGAGAAATTCTACCGCCATTTGACATACTTCGGGAGCGGGGTCGTAAAGTTGTGTGAGGAGTAATCTGAGTGTCCAGGAATTGACGTTGACGGATTCACGTATTAAACTTCCAAGGTGCCTTGTAGCGTAGAGCCTGATATGCTGTACAAATTTTCGACTCAAGAGGGGAAAATGGGTGCTGAAATGCTTACCTTATAACTTGAAGTAAGCGCTTTGGATAAGACAATACGGGGATGGCCATCGCTACCAGATTTTTGTTATACATCTAATCAGAAGCATTAAGTATTGAATAACACACATGCTATAATCCAAGTTTTCAATTATGCCTTTAATCAAATCTTCCCGACTGCGAAGTTCACTCAGGTGATAGAACGCTGTAAAAATCTTGAACTTTTCCAGTAACCTAAACACATTTGTCAAGCAAGTATAACAGCGTCATTTCGACTTACTCGATGCCATCCTTGTACTTGCTCATAGCACCCAGCATTTCCAGATATCCATAAGTCAATGTATCAGCGACCCGTCGTTTTGAAAAGATGGGATCAGAGTCCGGGACGCCATTGAACTAACGAAAGGAATTGAATGGGAAGGACTATGAGATACAAATAATAGACTGACTGGGTCAAGTTGAGCAAAACTTTTGACAATTTGTGGTAGGAATTGATCTTCGGTCGCTAAATATCTGACCCCATCAGGGCTAGAAATGAGGGTTGTCAAGAGTGAACAACCGAGTCGCACCCAACGAATGTTAGTCTTCAGAGGGAGAAAAACATAAGACAAACCGACAATTCAAACTTGAAAAATGTTGCTGACCTTCACTCTTTTGATATCTGAGAATCGATGATTGAAAGGATGAAAAAAAGTCATGAGTCGTCGTATGAATCTTGTAATTCTTATCGCTTCGTCAAGTCGCTTCGTGTTCAACAACGGGCCCTCAATCAACACCTGAAGCGTCTCAAAATTCCAAATATTATGATCTTTCGTGGCCATGACCTGTGTTTCTATCATGGAAGTGTGGAAGACCTTGTCATCCATTTGCATGTTCATCTTGAGCTTGACCTGCTCGACTTGTCGAAGACCACGCCTGACTGCATCGTCCGCAGAATTGGCACTGAAAATCGAGCATGATAAATTTTGAATACCCCCAAAATGGAATACGGTGTACCGTAGCCGTGTAGCCTTGATAGGCCCACTGAGTTCTAACCTTGCCCGATTTCGGTCTAGACTGTCAATGGCAGATAGAGCAGATGATCCTATAATTCTGCTCTCCCCATCCTGATAGTTCGTTGCCATGTTGAAGACTTCGGGAATGGCCTATGCAATGGATGTTGAGAGTAATTCGGATAGACTAAAAAAGCGGATTTGCCTGTATCTTGGCAGCGAATGACAAAGGCAGGATGCGATTTGCCATGGACAAAATCTCGGCCATTAATAATGTCGCTTTTCTTGACAAGTTCGTCCCTGAAGTAGTTTCTTCCAACATTGACGTAAGTGCCTACAGGCCAGGATGTTAATTTTAGAGAAGTTATGGGTATACATCAATATTTGAACCTCGCATAGACCGGCATTCGTCAAGATGGCTAATAATAGAGCCAGGTAGTGGTCTGTCACTCTAAGCCTCCGGTGCAGTTTCTCGACTGTTTCCGCTCGTCCTTGGTGGTTTTCAGGGGCATCGCGTGACTTTCGATACACTGAAGTAAGTCAGCAGCTATCCAGAAAAAGGAGATATTCGTCTTACTTGTCAGCCGTCTGCCATCAATGAATGTTTTATACCACGCAGGTGGTTTGATGTTCAACATGTCGAAAAACATATCCAAAATAATTTCCTACAATCATGAGGTAAGCCTAATGCCTCTGAGAACTATTGATAAACAAACTCTTGTATCCAAGGAAGGAATCCGAAGAGTGTCAATTAATGAACGAATGGCACGCATATCGTTCATGCAAAAATACATCAAACCTAAGAATATCCAACAAGTCAGATCTAAACAATCTTGATGGATGTGATCGACAGACCACTCCATGTCCATAGCATCCTGTGGACCACTTGTGCGCACCCTCTCATCCTCTCAGAATGATCAGCTCCTTTGCCATAGGCGTCAGTTAAAGAGGTCAAAGCCATCTGTACATTGCAGGTAAGTCATATCCACCTCCTGAGACAGTAAAACAGAGCACCTCTAGATCAGTCCCGACTTTGATATACTTCCGACTTTGTGGTTTATCCACCAGATGAAGAAAGATAGAACCAAGTGAACGAGCCAACTCTACTGGCCCTTCACCTAATACGTGTAGAAGGAGGCGGATCGTGCCTGTTCGCGCAGCAAGGTCCACGTCAATGAGGACTACTGGAACGCTAAAAATGTATTGAGTATGAAAGTTAAATAAAACGCACGGATTTCAGTCAGGGTTTGTATGCAAACAAGTCTAAATGGATCCTCAGCATGCTCTGCAACAGCGATGACAGACCGCACCACCGCTTCAGACAGTTGTACTGATCCAGAGGATTCTGGTGAGTCGGGCCGTATAGTACTGAGTTCTACAATGGTTCGGATGAGTTTGATAACTTGCTCCTTCTCCACTGCATGTTTGTTGTCGCGAAGTAGTGACCTACGAGTAGTAAGCGTGAATGTTCAACAGGTATGTAAAATAAAGCACACTTGATGATATACCAATCCAGAGCCCCTCCTAAACGACTCACAGTATCTGAGTCCACCAGGGCATGACGAATTACCCGATATGCTGCAGCACGACATTGTTTTGACCGTCGGTCCGCAAAGCAAGGTAGGACGCTGCGTATATATCACATTCCGCATGTTCAACAAGTCGGATTATCACTCACGCATGCAAGATCTCGCTGAAGGCGAGTTGATATTTGACACGGAGATGTCGTCGAAGGATATTTATGAGATTTCCCAAAAGCTCGTTTCGTCTGTCGCTATTCTCGACAGCAGCAGATGAAAAGTCTGGTGGTTTGCTGGATGAAGATTTGGGTTGGGCCGTTTCTGTGAGTGACAATTCTGCTAACTCCTTGATACATGAATTTGCAGTCTGGAGGGCTTTGCGAAGATCATCTCCACCTGGAAGATATGGCTCGTTCAGTTTATATGCACAGTCCCTGGCAAATCCCTTACGCACTGATATCATCCATGGTCAATTTGGCACTTGAAATCGAACCATTTGTTTGCTGCCTGACTCTCCGCTTCGTGGCTAGAGTTCCCGTAGTGCCAACTTTCGTACGGGGTTTCGAAGCTACTGAATATGTTTATCGGAAGATGTAGCAGTCAACAGAATGATATAACCCACTCATCTCAATCCGCTTCGTGATAGCCTCAATCTTCGCATTAGCCATGTCCAATTCCGATTCTACCTGGGCACGTTGAGGTTCCTGAAATTGACATAAGGCAAAAGGGTATAGTAGAATTATCAATTACACAAACCGTGAGTTCCATATGCAGTAGATTTTCTGCACCCTCTTTTATCCTGTTCTCCAGCACAAGCTGATTGTCGAGCCATGCTATCTGAATTAAGACATTGGATTGGTGAGTACAAACCTTTGAACAAAGGAGAATAACTCGCTTGGTCCACCATAGTCTTCCCCTCAAGCTCGGCAAGTGGTAGCTCGGCACCACCATTGCCACTAACCGGAGGGATCGAAGACGCTGTCGTTATGCTGGCTCCCGGAGAAGATGCAGAAGGAACCACGCCATATGAGGGCATTTCTACCTAATCTCAGGTCGCGACCAGCTTGGAACCACGCGTACACAGATATGTCGCGGGTGTTAGAATACGGGAAACCGGCCCGTGTATCACAGCGGGAACACTGTTTTCCAGGCAGAACCCGGCATTGAAAGTCATGGCTGGACGACAGACCGCCGCTATCCTGAGGATTGCGAGGACGTTTAAACCCACACAATTTTCTCGCAATATCTCGATAGACACAACTGTGACTGTTGAGAAGAAACAGCAGCCAGGTCCTGTAGCCGTTCAACCTGTTCGCGATGTTATGGTTGCAGATGTGATTAGTGGGGCTCCTGGTGCGTTCGAAAAAACCTTTCCTTGTTTCAAAAATATCGATACCTATTTCAGCTGAACTTCGCCACCGATCTGTTCGCATATACCAACCCACCCGAAACACTATGCAATCTGGTGCTGGCAAATCGGAACGTTGGCGTGTAGACTGGGATGTTCTAGAGGGAGGTGGCCTATGGGAGAATCCACTCATGGGCTATGCTAGCTCGTGCGTATAATTTGTATTTTCATTCCTACCGTCATTAAAGCAACTTTGACCGTCAGGGCGGACTACATGCAAGGCACTCGATTATCCTTCCGAACCAAGGAAGATGCTATCCACTTTGCAGAGAAACAAGGTATTTTTTTTGCGATGTCTCTACCTTACGAACCAAGACTGAATTACCTGCAGGATGGGATTATTTTGTGTATGTCTCCTCCACCCGCTTTCATAAAAGTATTAATGTTTCATCACAGCCAGCAGCCCACGGTAAAGAGGATCCCCCCCAAGAATTATGCAGAGAATTACGTCTACAGACCTAACACTCTCCGTATTATGAGAACCAAGTAGACCTGCATGTCAATTGTCATCCAAGCTACAAGCTCGAAGTGACATTGACAGTCGATATGAGGCGTGACTCGGCAAATGTATTCAATCTAAGCCTCGGATCGTGCAGATTGTTTGTTATAACTTATACTCTTTGCAATTCTGAAAGCACCTTCTCTGCAAATAGCGAACTCAAGAAAACAATTCTGAAAACCGATCTAAATTCGTGAATGTGGAGATTAACAGAAAAACCTTTTTTAAGACTCGATTGGACCTCCAAATATGCGACGTTACTGCTTACTTATTTCCTGATCTCCTGGAGCACATCCAGGTTATCATGCCAGTTTCGCATGAGCTTTGGATGGTTTCCTTGAATACTGGCATCTTCATATCATGGTTATTGGTACGAAACATGCTCTTATTATGAGTGTCGATTAGTTCATCTATCTCAGCGATTTTTGGCACTATCAGCAAACTCAGTTTAGTTGACCAAGGCAGTCACAGACAGGAAAGCAGTAATAAAATAGGTGTTCTGCGACGGTTAAGATCACCGAGATCACCGAGTACAAAATGGCGGGTCACGCGATTGCATGGAGGCCGTCTTCGTCTCGTCTCCTCCCTTCCATAATATGTCGTTAACGCTTTGAACAACACTGACTGCTTTGTTAACGAATGACTGATATCCAGACTCGTCCTTTCTCTAAGAACTATAGGTTGAGTGCCCATTTCCTTGTTCCGATCTCTGTCCTTTATCACGAAGGTTAGCTAATAGGCAAATTACAGTGGTCTAATAAATCAAACGGTCGTCGCTATAGGAATAGCGGTCCTATGTGTTTCTGGACAAGAGTTGTTGAAGCGCAGACGCAGAGGAAAGGCCCGTCATAATCCTCCTCCAGGCGTAGGAAGTAAGGAATCGTGGGAGTGTGGCTAGTAAGCCTCGAATTGTTTCTCCATCGCCAAACTGATTGCCAGTGGACAGTTTGTATCAAACAAGGTCATGGGCAAGGTATGCGTGCCTTGTCTTGAATATGATGAGGAATATCAATCGATTTGTTCGCCCCATTCATCAGATTCCCTTCACCCCCTTTACCTACTGGCTATCCACTTTCCTGGGTGAGGCCAGTCGTCCAATTTCCTGAGGATAAATTGCGGGAGTTACGCGGGATAGACGCTACGGTTTACGTGCGATTCTTGCGAGGATGTTGTAAGTATCTACAATCTTCAATGACGTCCTTCATTGGTTAATTATATCCAGTTTGGTATGCTCTGTTACATCTTTTAACAACCTTCCCTATCCTCTTTCCCATTCACATCGACTTCTCCGAACATTCCATTTCACCCAAATCTATGACAAGGGCTTCTATTTCATCTCTGGTCGGCACTGCGAAGGGACGTTCACTGCTTTGGATTCACATATGCTTACTCCTTTGGCTGTCACTGTCCTGGGTCATCACACTGGTCTGGGTTTGCAACGGCGCATTTAAGATGCGGGCAGAAAACATACGTCAATCGGCTCGCCGAGCTGAAGATGCAAGAGAAGGAATGGTAGAGGATGAAGATGAAATCTATTACCGGAATCCTCGACCTCAATATGATTTCATAGAAACCCCATCCAAAGAGAGGGACAGACCGATTCAAGGATTACGTTTGCGCACTGTCATGGTCACCAACATTCCGCAGGGTCTCCGGAACGAAAAAGTTCTGCAGGAATACTTCGAGTACTTCATGTCGCGCAAGGTAGAGAAGCCGGCTGTTGGTATAACTTCCTCCACACAGCCAGGCTTTTTCAACAAGTCGTTGGCTTTCCTCCTCAACCGTGCAAAACGTTTACAAGTCCAACGTCCTCGATCGTCAACTCCCACACAGGGGGGAGTGCAGGACGATGCGGAAGGGGACAACGATAAAAGGGAAAGTTCTGACGGCCCACCTCGACCTGTCATTGAGCGTGTTGTCATCGCACGTAAAATGACTGAGCTTGCTTCTTTACTCGAACGCAGAGAGCAAATTCTCGTTCTGCTTGAAACTGCTCATGTCAAGTTGGCAAATAAAGCTTTATTAACTGTGAAAAATGCTATGGAAGGTAAATCTCCTCGCCGACCTTCCTCAAAGGCCGCAGAAGTTGCGAAGAAGCGAAGGTCTATTGCTGATCCTGAGCGAGTTGATGACACAATCAACGAGCAAGAACGGATGGAACAGCTTATCCCGGTTTTACGTCCGTTTGTCGAGGAATTTAGTAGAGAGGAACGCTCTATCCGGACACGTTTAAGCAAAGCGATGACAAAGACCTCTCATAAATCTTTTCGCAAACTACCAATTTGCAGTCCTTCCGCATATGAATCTACCGATAACTCCACGCCTCACGCCGGACAAGGAAAACGAACGATCTGGGACGCACTGCTGTCCCTTCCACGAACTACCCTGGATGCCTACCAGCCGCTCATTCACCTCAATCATATCTTCACCGGCAAGGTCGTCCCTTCCATTGACTATTACACAACCAAGCTCAATCTCCTTACATCCCTCATCACGGAGAACAGAGCAAAGTTGCCTACGGACTTTGAACCAACCTCGACCGCCTTCGTCACGTTTGCTGGTCCAGCTGACGCGAGGAGAGCCTGCAAATACTTGGCGGTGCACCCCAACAACCCGTTGGCCTGCCTTGTTACGATGGCTCCTGTGTATTCAGATATCGACTGGAGAAGAGTCATGAAGTCGTCCCTCAAGGTTGAATTTGTTAAAGATTGGGTGGTTAATATTGGTGTTTGGTGCGTTGGGGCTTCTGCAGTCGTTCTGTGGCAACTTTTTAAACAAATTATCAGGGGGTTCACATTGTTTTGGCTTTTCCCGGTGTCTCTTCTTGTTGGTTTGGTGTCAATTCAGAACATCTCTCTATTTTGGCCGACTTTGGTAGGCCTCATACCTACCTCTCAGACATCTTGATTTACTTCCTTTGTTAGAAACGATACCTTGACCGTCACCCAGACAAGAGCGAAATCCTACAATCCCTCATCCCTACAATTCTTGTATCTCTCCTCTCGCTCTTAATCCCACCCATCCTCCTTCTCATCGCTAAGAAAATGCACTTGATCCCTACCTTATCTGTTCTTCAGGACATCCTCTTGACACGTTACTACAAATTCCTCGTCGTGAATGTCCTCATTTTCTTCTGCGTTGGCACCGCCGCGATGCAGTCCTTTCTTCAGTCATTCAATGTATCAAGCAATCGTGCGGACGTGATCCAGGTTGTGGCGGACTCGTTCCCTACGGCCGGCCCGTTCTATGTCGGATGGCGTAAGTGGATTTGTTTTCTGTAAGGCAAATTTCTTAGTTGACATTTTTCCAAGTCATCTTCTCCACGGCTCTGCATGGAGGACTTGAACTTAGTTTGTGTAAGTCTTCCATTGTTCTATCCATTCGCTTGATTTTCGATGGTCAAAATTATAATTAGTCGGGGTATGTTGACCTTCGTCTTAACAATTTGTTATTTTCTAAATTTGATGGAAAGTTGCCCCTTCTTAAACATCCTTTTGGTAAACGACAAGTAACACCGTATGTATCTCTTTCATTCCTCGTCTTGAATGTCTCTCAAGGAAATTTACTAGACGTAAACGTACTTTCTACGTTCGGCCGCTACTACCTAATTTCTTCTGTAAGCCCTTCACTCCTTTGTGGATAGTTGCATAATTGCCAATGAAATGATTTCAGATTTCGTTCCCAATCATCTGCTCGTCCTCCATATCTTTCTCCTCTTTGCGGTGCTCAACCCTTTTGTGGTGCCCTTTGCGGTGCTCTACTTTTTTGTTCAGACCGGTGTGATGAAAAACCAGGTCAGTCGCTTCCCCCCCAATGTCCGCATCGCCTACATTACAATTGTTTCTTTTTTTAAAAGTTCATCCATGTCTATTGCAAAAACTACGAGGGAGATGGTAAAATATTGCTAGTGAGGCTCGTTCGTTACAGCCTTGATGGTCAGTGTTTCAAGTATCAAAGTACACAACTACTTAAATTTGACTTGTGTAGGCCTGGTTGCTTCGCATGCCGTTTTCCTGGCATATATGGTCGTTCTCAGGAAATCCGCCCTTGCGGGGTTGGCAGCTTTTCTCATCGTTTGTACCATCCTTGCAAAGCTGATGTAAGTGCCACCCCTTTTTTCATTGCACAGAGACATATCTATTGACACGTCTATCTTTAGACTGACAAGAATGTGCAGAAGGCAATTTGAACTGGACGACGCTGCTGAAGCAGAGGTACTGTGCAACGGTGTTCTTCGTCCACCGCCCGAAGAAGCTGAAGCAGTGGGGTTGGTGAACGGGACTCCTAACCACAAACATGAATATGATTGTCGCCCTTCCAGATCACCTTTTTTCACTATCAGACTCCCTGATTGGATTAATTTTTCTTATGCTACTTTGAACCGAAACCACGGAGTCCCTCATCATCGACGGCAACACCGCCGTCCAAACCCTTTCGGACCTCATAAAAACTCCGATTTGACTGAACCGCGGCAGTTGCGAGAATCAAAGCAGCAGCACGTCGAAGGATCGCCTGAATGCAGGATGGAAGGACCGTCGTCTTCCGCTACGAATGGCCATCCACCGCACATTCTTACCGTAGAGGTGAAGGAAGATCCTGCACCTCTGAACTGTTGCGTGCATAAAGACCCGTCGCAATCAGGGGAAGGTGGTCCTGTTGTACGACACCCTCCACTCCAACCTTGGGATGATCAAAGACTTCCGGATTTACCCTACGACAACCCATACTACTCGCGTGCGATTGACAATGCTCTTTGGCTGCCCAGGAATCCCATTGGTTTGCTGGATCTCGATGATACAGTCGACTTGAAAGTTTCCATTACTGTGGATGAGACGGCAGGTGGTCTCGGTTCGTGGACAGCCGCCACTGACGACATTATATTCCCCGATGAAGCTTCCGGAATATCGAACATGGACGTTTCACCGCTCACGGGTAAACCTGGATCAATTATTACATACTTCCCAGTAACTCTGCAAGAGGTTGATGGCACTGAAGAAATAGATCTTCCTCCCGTCATTGCACAACGTGTGTCTGCAGGAGAAAGAGACGTCGAACGTCCACCACAGCTTCGGAGGCCAACAATACGACGACAAGCCAGCTCAAGTGATCGGAGTTTTGCAGGTACAGAGAGAACTACGAGACGAAGACCGTCCATTCTTGACCTACCACAACCATCTTCCCAGTTCATTCATTCTTCTCCTACCGCACTCACAGCAAAACGCGCACGGTCAGGTTCTGTCATGTCAGCACTGCAATTATCTTCTCCTGGTTTTGCAGAGCGGGCACACTCGATCGAACGAGGATTTGTTCCTAAGCAGCCACCACTGGCAGCCGATTTGGTTGGTAACAATGCGTCAATATCTCAATTGTCGTTGAGTGTGCCGAAGTTGTCTCGGAGCCAGAATATCTCCGCTTCTCAGGCCATTTTCCATGAGGTGTTGGAAGAGGAGCGAGAGGCTCACCAAGAGACGATAGAAGAAGAAAACGCGGAACAAGTGAGGGGAGAGAAATCGTGGTTTACCTCATGGTTATATTGGCGAACGGAATGATTCCACTGACGATTGGAAAATCATATTATTTGTTTTCATGATTATACCATGCCTTATTTTCTATATCCCCAGTTTATCTTACTAGATACTTTATATGTAATTCTGCCCTGTTAAGATGCAAATCTGATCATAATGATCTGCCTATAAAACTAGAATGGACCACTAGTTTCTTAGACGTGATTATAAACCAAGGACATAAGATATGACTTCTATTATTCTCGGATACTCAATTAATAGGACTACTGGATCTTGTGACGACCCGCCGTGTAATAAATATGAGCAACTGTCCTGTTGTTTTTATGCAATGTAGGCAACTATTAGATAACTATGAATCATGATCAATGTCCTGAGCGACATTCACGGAAGACACTCGATCGGGTGTTAGTAAAAAGTTGAGTCGTGGAGTTCGTCGCTTCGAAATACTGATGTGATGGCTACGCATACTACGCATATCCTATGACACCACAAGCAGACCGAGAGCCCGAGTTTCCTGTTGTAAGAGAATCTGGGTTGTTACCCCGCCCGAGATCGTCTGTGCCCTAGAGAACTATCAGCATCTCTGTGCATCTAATATCTATTGGAACCCGACGCACGTTATGAACGACGACGGAGCGCCTATAAGAAGACAAAAAAAAAACTAAATGAGACCTTGCCATTACGATGCATCCGAAATATACATACCCAATGATGGAGTTCGGCCCAGTCAGTGAAATGCCAGGATCTGTAAAGTCGAGGGTGGCTACACCCGACCCATTCGATTGCACGTTTCCAAGATCGCCAACGTGTCTGTTCGGCCAATCTGTGGGCGCTGCGTGGTTTTTTCCTTCGGGGTTGTAATGTGCACCAGCGGAAAGGCACCCGCCGGTCAAGTTACCCAATTCACTGAAAGAAGTAGTACCAAATCAATGCCACGGCATTTGAAAGAAAGAGAGAGTGTTTGAACGTACTGTACGTGCAACCCTCGGAGTGCATCTGGAGTGAGACCCTGGATGTATCCGGATATCCTGACCTGGCTCTCATTTGCGGCCTGGTCAAACACAACAGTGCCATTGACTCCTGCACTACCACTGAGTACGACGATGGCCTGGAAAGATCCACAAGTCCATCAATAATCAATTTGACTTTCAAACCATCTAATCCATACCTTGATAGCGCCCGCTGCGAAGCAGCTTGTGACCAGCGCAGACAATGTGAAGAAACGCAAATACATGGAGATTATTAATAGCTTTTGAGGTGGGGATGGAATTGTAATCAGAAAACTGAATGGCCTATATATCTGATATGAAACGTGGACTCAGACTTGCTCCACAATGTTTATAAGTCACTCGGAGTAGATAAAAATAAAGGTGACATGCGAAAGCGGTGTGGCATAGCAAGATTTCGCTAAATGAATCTAAGCGCTGTTTCATGGACAAAGCTTCAATTTGGCATAGCTAATGAAACCAGTGAACCACGACAGAGGCTAAGATGGTGTCATTTCATCACATACATGCTTACAAAAGGAAAGGACAAGAATCAGATTGCCAGAGGTCACTAAAGAGTTATTAATGCCGTGAGCATTTGGGAAAGAATTTGAAAGGAAACACGGACGGTACTGCACGCAACAAATATAGGATTGGCAAAGAAAGTGAAACAGAGAAATGGAAAACCGCATACAAATAACAAAATGTGAGGGACAGTTCTGAAGGAGCGGAGGGCTGCGCAGGCCTGGGTCTTAAGCATGCAAAGTCGACCAAGAAGTCGGTACAAAACATAGGACAATTCTGGATTTTTTTGATTGTCGATAAATAGGGAAAATAAGATGGCAACATCTTTTGAAGTATAAACTCTCTTCCCTTTCTTTTCTTTCCTTAAAAGAAAAGATAAGTTGTGACGAACACACCCAGCGCGATGATAACCACAACGTTGAGAGGAACCCCTTCCTGCTGAATGGGTGCTTCGTCTACCATTGTCGCCACCTCTGAATAAGCAGCACTATCCGCATCCGATAACTTTCTCGTGCGTCGACGCAACACCTGTACAGGAGGAGCATCAGCAGCCGCAGATTCAACTCCTTGCGATTGTTTGAGTTGTTCCTGCAGCGAAGTCACCAACACCTGCATATTGTCCAAGTCTAACAATGCCTTGTTGTACTTCGCATATAGTTCCTCGTTGATGGGATTCTCGCGAGTGATGATGACGGGCTCCGGTGGTGCAGGAGGTGGCTGTGTATATGAGTAGGCAGGTTCAGGTTCAGGTTCAGTTGTTTCATCAACAGGCTGTTCTGGGGCTGGTTCATCAACAACAGCGTTATTGACGAAAGGAGGGGGCACGGGTGATACTGAATGCTGTTCCAGCTGTGGCTCGATGATTATGGGCAGTTGTTGGCCAGCGGAGGTGGAAGTAGAATCCTGCGAATCTTGGTGCACCACGGAATCATAATTCGGTGTAGGTGCACGGTCTTGAGGTAGGTGTGAGGAAGCAGCAAGAAATTGTGAATCGGTATGATGACCGTTGGCAACCGACCGGCGTACTGTATCATAGTGCTTGTTAAAAGAGTCAGCAAACACGTATCTCAACAATAATACATGCATGTGAAACAAAAGAACACTCACTGATCCGTCGTCGTTAGATAATAGGGACGTCATCCCCACCTGAGTATTTTCATCTTCTTCCTCGACGGGTTGACCTTCAGCGGGAAGATAAGTGACACGGAGCTTTTGCTGGAAGACCTTGCCCTCCTCGTTCGTATCTGGGCTTGCCCACTATAGATAAGATAGACAATGTGAGTTCAAAACGATGACGCATCATGACACAGAAGGTGTGGCGTACGATGTCGGCAAGAGACATGGTGTCCTTGTCAGGCGTGATGATAGTGCTCTGAATGAGGAACTTGTCTTTGCATTTCGCATTTAACTGTGGCTCCTCCTTGAGAGCCTGGAGCATAACTGAGAAAGTAAGTAAAATCTAATCACATCTTCTGCTGCGCGCGCTAAAGTTTTGACATACCAGAGACATCAACACTCTCCCCTGGCTCAACTCTGCCAGAGTTGGGTCGCACGCAGTAAAGCTAAACGAGAGAACTTGTCACAAAATGAGTGACATTTTAAAGCGAAATACCCCACCTTTGGTGCAGTAGTCTTGACTTTGAACGCAACCGGTTGCGAATTGTTGTTTGTGATCACCAAAGAGCGCTTGACAAGAGTTGTGAGCGGTCCTTTGTGAAAGGTAAGCCTCTCCTGTAACGAAATAAAAAGGAAGGAAAACCTACTCCTAAAACCTAAAGAACTAGAGGGATTGAGTTGAACGGACATGATGTCTTTCAAAGATCGCGGGGGCGGTGGGTTGGAAGAAGAATGCGTATCCGTTTGCTGGATGAACGAGCCAACCACGTGGTCTTCAGTGTTGTCGCCGTGGGAAGCTCCTGCTGAAAGCAGCCTATTGAGCATTCCAAGCCCTTCACCGAGAACGACCATTCCCTGTCGTGGTTGCTGCATAAAGCCTTTCTTTGCCATCTGCGTGTGGTTTTCTCACAGGGAAGCAGTTTTGTCGTTAATGTATGTAGACAGGTCGTCGTCTGGCGTACCATTTATACTGTCATAAAACCTTGCCCTCGAGCCTCGTGTTATTGGCACGCACTTTATGACGACGTTATGAAGGAGGCAGGCGATACATTGCGTTAGCACCCCACCTTAGATTCAGGTAAGAGATCCCTTGACCGCTCAAAACTCGTTCCGGAAGGAATTACGTGCGTAACGTTTCACTACATCTACAGTTGAGATTTTCAACAAGAACCACGCAATTTCAAAACAAAAATTTCGGCAGGAATAACTAAACGTGGGTTGAGCTTAGATTCTTCGATAAGGCGAGTCGTAGACGGACAGTTCCGTCATTAATTAGGATGCCCGGAGCTTAGCGTGCAAAGCCTAAAGCACAAACCAGATCTACGAAAGAGTATAGGCTTCGATATCAGATGTGATACACCATGACAGCACAACTTATATGATTCAATTCCATGGCCGCAGAGCGCGAAGATATGTAATCTACGTTTAGGAATACTTACACAATCACATATGGACTGCGCCTGCCTTTTTTGGCCGTGTAGGCGCTTGGGGTTTCTTGGAAGTCCGTGAAATTCAACTCTACGATATTTATTTTTGTTGAAGGATTAAGTTGTCCATAAGGAGCACACACATCATTTAATTTGTCGCCGGCTCACTTAGTCTGTAGTGTAGTCTCCGTTTGAGGAGGTACAAACCTTCGCCAGACGTATCACTTTTTGGATGGATGCCAAAACATTCTGAATCTTTGAAACCACGAGAATGTATCAATTGAACCAACCCTCACACCGCAGATGGATGATTATAGACTTAAAGTCAAAAATGGTAAAGATGAAGAAGGAACAACCCGTCTTCACTGCAAGCTTCACTTCTTGATGGACAACTTGATATCCTATTTTGATTACAATAATTTATGTCTGGGTCAATGAATTATGACCTGGCAATATGCATTTGCATTCTGAATATAGAATCAACACAATAGGGGTCCCAAATCTGTGACACAATTTGTGCGCGGAGTCCCCTTAAATACAGAATGTTTAATGGCCTGTCTGCAGTATCGGAGTCCCTTACCTCCCAAAACATACAAGCGTTACACTGTCCAAGCGTTTACTCTTTTGACATGTCCTCCTGCCCTTGTATTGATAACGACACCGACTCGTACATGATGCTTCTCAGTGAACCCTGGGCCACTGGCATGTATCCTGAAGGTCCTGAAGTTCACCCTTCGAACCTCTCAGACAGCAACTTGTCGTTCGTCAGGACTACATGCAAGTTGCCCAAGATTTGGCACCATGGACCAGCGGTGACGAAAATGAATCAGCGCAAGACGACTGGCACATCAAGCCACATCACTCTGGTGTCTAGCGGATTAACTCAGACGGTTGTCTATGACAAGTTGTCGGGTCTAATCCCAAGAACTCGGTAATGTGCTTGTTTCACTCCATCTCAACCTCTCATTAACAAGACGGATTGCACAACACAGGACACGGCAAAAGAAAAGAGCAAAAAAAGTGCGGAAGGAAAAAAAAAACTCAGCTGATAGCACATTTCTTGCGGTTCATGTCAATTGTCCCCCTGTATTGATTGATGTCTTCGGCCCCAGAGTAGTTGTAAATATAAACAGAGCTGTATACCAAGTTGGTATTTCTTGGTTTGCAACTTGTGAAAGAAGCAAGAAGAGAAAAGTGAATCGCGATTATCGATCCAGTGACCACGTGAGTCTGGTTACTTAGTCTGGACCTTGTCCGTTAAGATTTCGCAGACTCGACTCTGTGCTTGTATTGCTTGTCGCGACTGCTCGCCCAATTCCAGCCGGCGTTTGCAGAAAGGTCAAATTGGCAAGTCCATGCGGCACTGTTCTAGTTCTTTATACACTATTTCTGGCCATGCCAAATGCGGCGTTGTGGTAGAAAGGACGTTGTGAGGAAAGAATCAGAGTCACGAATGGTTGGGCGAGGCACGAGCGACGGAAGGACGGTAGAGGATGGTCGCAAGCTGAGAAAACGGCCGGGAAGAGGATTGCGAGGGGCCGAGGATTCCTAGATCCTGGTTTCCGGAGCTCTAGAGGCAAGGAGAACAAGAGTAAATGCGCCACAAAAAACAAGAAAGCGAATCTATGCGCCACAACTTGAAAGGCTTGCTATATTTTATGAAAACTTGATTGCGCTTTCGCCATCATTAGGGAGCAAGGAAGGCGTTGGAAGCAAAGTATGTGAGTCGATTTGATATGGCTGTTGGCGAGCTCCTGACGGTCCATTAGTATCCACATATCAGCATCTTTCATAACAGCAAGGAAATATTTAACACAGAGGGATTTACTCGTGAAATAGAGGCGAGCCAATCTGTCTCGCTTTTTGACCTCTGTTGACACTTTGCCTTTAACTTTCGGTACCACCTGCATATCCGAGTCTATTTCCTCTCGACTTGCGTTCCCCTCAACATTCTCATCGTCCGTGTCACCCCACTCCACCCCCCTCCTCTCACCATACCTCTTGTAGTGAGCCACGAGAGACTATATAAATTCCAGTATGTAAGCACGTGTATTAGAGAACAAGATGAAAGTGTAAAAGAAGAGCTATAACGTACATGTTGTTCAGACGCCAAGTGTTTGCGAACGTCGTGTTCGTCCTCGCCAAGCGGCCAAGAAACAATCCGGACCTGGTCTGAGAAGGGAGACGAGACGGCCTCGCAGGAAGACGCATTTCCAAGAGTCTGATGGCAGGAGTTTCTTCTACGTGGAGCTCTTTTGATTCCATAAATGTCCGGGTGAATAACCTTGCGCGCGCATTTGTGTAAAATCAACACAACCCGCCGTGAGGTAGGTGTTTTATTTAGTTATGATTGATTTTCATTTCAAGGTTTACATAAGCGGAATGCTTAGTAATCATAAATACGGATGTCAACCAATTTTCTCCCTGCGACCCGCGCACATTGTCACAAACAGCGAATAGCTCAGGACTCAGCCAAATTGTACCAGCAATCTATCTTAAGGCAAGAATTTAGGTTGCTATGGCACAATCATACTTTCCTTCGCGAATTTCCCCTGTGACGGAGGCATCTCACGATTTGGTGCTTGCGGGACTACACGGTGACAGGCAGCTAAAGGTAGAGGATATAAAGGAGGCTTACATTGAGTGCAAAGACAGGTGCGTTTACAATGAGCCCTTTTAACTTGTCCTGACCGTTTGTGCAGTTTGCTTTCTGCTATTGATTCTACGAAGGACGTGTTGAATGATTTCCGGGCATTTAATAAGGACGAATGGGTCGTTCGGTACCCGCAATTTCAGGAAGGGGAGAGGGAGTCCATTTTAACTCAACCGACTACTGCGCGACCCAAAGGCGTACGCCATTCTTTGTCTTTTGCTGATAATCCGACGCATAGGACGGAGGTGGTTATTGATCGGTCCACTGGTTGCTTCCGCTCGACTAATCTTTCACCCGACTCGAATACTTGCAAAGATCACGATGAACCCGAAGGTTCAAGGGTGGCCGACATATCTGACGAATGTGTACTTCCCCCAACCGAGTTCAACGTTATCCGACTGGACCTCAAACTCGGTCCACATCAGCCCAGTTCAGCAGCATCACTCGTCTCACAACTCGAGAAGTCGTCGATCGCTAACCTCCTTGACGAGCGGATTGCCGGTGCTGTCAATCATATTGAAAAGCTAAGGTTGCGGGTGGAGGATACATCTTCTAAAGTACTCGTCACTGGTGACCTTAATGCTGGAAAGTCGACGTTCGTCAACGCCCTTTTGCGACGAGAGGTCATGCCTATTGATCAGCAACCATGCACGACCGCTTTCTGCGAAGTTCATGTTGCTGCTGAAAACGACGACAAGGAAGAAGTTCATATTGTCAAGGATGGCAGGGTGTACGACATCAAAAATCCAGCCACTTACTCTAAAGCCGACCTTTCGGAGTTGGAGAACATTGTTACAGACAACGAGCATACTCAAAGGATGATCAAGCTCTATCTTGCAGATACTCGCGCCCCGTCGGAATCACTCCTGAATAATGGTGTCGTCGACATCTCTCTAGTGGACGCACCCGGACTTAACCGCGACAGCATCAAAACTACCGCTGTGTTTGCCCGGCAAGAAGAGATCGATGTCGTTGTTTTTGTCGTTTCTGCTGAAAATCACTTCACACAATCGGCAAAGGAGTTCCTTCAAACAGCTAGCAATGAGAAAGCTTATATCTTCATTGTTGTCAACAAGTACGACCAGATCAGGAACAAAGATAAATGCCGGCGACTTGTTCTTGAACAAATCGAGCAGATTAGCCCCGGGACGTACAATGATGCAAGGGATCTCGTCCACTTCGTTGACTCAGCTTCTGCACTTCGACCGTTCACTGCCAATCCTGATTTTGATGATCTTGAACAGTCATTGAGGTCATTCGTCTTGGTGAAGCGATCCAAGTCGAAATTGCATCCCGTCTCCACCTACCTCTCTAATCTGCTCTCGGATATTCAGTTCCTAGCTGGAGCGAATCTTGTGCTTGCCGAGTCGGAACTCTGGGAGGCTCAAGGAGAGCTATCTGAATCACGACCCGTTCTTGAACAGCTCAAACGCGGACGGGAAGTACTGGAGGAGGCTCTCGAGTCAGTCGAAGAGTCAGGCGTTGGAGAGGCTTCCGCGCGTACCAAGAGGCTTCTCAATGATGCTCTCGATCGAATTGGCCAAGGTCAAATGGGAGTCGATACATCGCTTTCTTCAATGCCTTCTTATCCAGGTTTATTTGGAATCTGGGAATATACATGTGAAGTCCGACGGGCTCTGCTGTCCAGTTTGGATGCGGCTGTTATTTTGGCAGAGGATGAAGCTCGTCTCATCACGAAAATTGGCGTGAACAAGGTCAAGAATCTCGGGGAGGCCCACCTCCCTGCTGGCACCGAACGTAATGGTAGGGTGTTCTGTCCTGAGGCCATGTTCAGCGCCATAAGGAGAAGAGGCAAGGGATTCAAGCATCGCTCTCCCTCGTGTGGCAACGGCGGAGCTGTTGTCGCTGGTGGTCTTCACTCCCTTGGTATTGGTTTTGCTCAGCGACATGACATGCTCGAGACAACCTTTTTCGACATTTTTGATGTCGGTCACCATATTTTCGTTCACTTCGCCGACGGTAAGGAAAGTGAGGATAAGCCCTCCACTCCCACTGCTCTCGGTATTGTCAGTTTAGGCGTAGGAGCCGTTACCATGATGGGAAGCCAGGCGATCGGTCTTCGCGGATTCGTCGAAGGCATCGTGCGTATCACTGACCTCCTCGGCAACAAGACCGTACAGAAGTGGGCAGCGCCTGTTCTCGGCGCAGCGACTATTGGTGTAACTGCGTACCTCGTTCTTGACCTACCTCAGTCTATTCCTCGGACTGTTGGGAGACGAGTCAGGGCGTCTGTGCTTTCTCAGTTTGGAGAGCAGGAAGTGCATTTCGTGGATGCTCATGCTTCTCGTGTTAGTCGTGAGACAAGGAAGGTGTTGAGGATGGCATCATGGGATCTTAAGGAGAGACATCGTAACGCAACGGAGGCAAGAACAAGAGAAGTAAAGGGTGCAGAAGAGAAGGAGAAACGTGCATTCAAAGCAAAAGAGTGGTTCAGCGATGTTGGTCGGAGGACGAGGGAAATTAGGGCTGATGCTAAGCTGGAGCGTATCGGTGCTTGAAAAAGCTGGAATTTTCTGATATATCTGTTTTAGTTCTTCGCAGTTGTGCGGTGCCTTTATTTGACTTCTACCGTAAATATTGTATGACCACGATTCTGTTTTCTTTTTCGTCTCTTCACTTCTTTAAGGCGTGGTAGACGCGTCTTCCTCATAAACTCGACCTATAGTCTTATTTTATGTCTATTAGACGATTCTGCAGGCTTAGCGAAAAACCTCTTTTAGGGTGATCTGAGCTTAATAAGGATTCCATGAACGTTGAAAGCAAACAAAGACAAACGAACGATTCAGACTACTGCGCTACGTTCAATACCAACTTCCAGTTGCAAACAGTAATTCCTTCACCTCAGTGTAAAAAATGTCGGATCTCTGCCCTGTCTACGCCCCTTTTTTTAGCGCCATGGTGAGTTATGCTTCTGGTCAGCATCAAGTGACCTAAACAGTGACGAACATGAACTTTCTCGTCTCACAGGGGTGCACCAGCGCCATCGTATTCACCTGTGAGTTTATATGGGATAAAATAGGACGAGAGTCGTAGTAATGCTTACCTGGTTGACTTTCTGATTAGGCATTGGTGCAAGGTGATTTCGTCTCGTTCTGCTTTTACCATGACACCGAACGCTAATCTGTCCTTCTGGAAAACATTCAGTTATGGTACCGCAAAGTCAGGAGTTGGAATCTCGGCTATGGCGGTGCTAAGACCAGACCAGATGATGAAGTGTTCCGTTCCGGTTGTGATGGCTGGTATTATTGCTGTAAGTCGGTTCGCGACTTCTACGGTTCTTCAATATTCCATTTTATTGATACATTTACACCATAGATATATGGTCTCGTCGTATCCGTCCTGATCTCTGGATCGCGTGCGTATCTATTCATGTCGAACACCTGCGCCTTTTATATTAATGCTACATGTACTTGGTTCAGTTCAAACACATATGTCCCTTGCACAAGGTTTTACTCAACTCGGTGCTGGTCTTTCGGTTGGTCTCGCTGGTCTAGCTGCTGGTTTCGCCGTTGGTATCGTCGGTGATGCCGGCGTGCGAGGCACTGCTCAACAACCGCGACTCTTCGTTGGCATGGTACGTTCACCCTTCCCGTGACATGTAAACACACAGCTACAACTTGCCGGTTGCACCACAGATCCTCATCCTGATTTTTGCTGAAGTTTTAGGTCTTTACGGTACGTCCCTTGCTACATCAGCGTCATCCCAACTTTACAAAAGTACATCAGGACTTATTGTTGCTCTCATCATGAACACCAAGTCTAATTCCATGACTGTAAGTCATCTGTGTTTTTTGTCAAAATCTCATTCGATGGTCATTCATCTAGTGCTGAGCTTCGCTCTCCGCTTCAAAGGACGGCTTGTGAAGCATGAAAGTGGTTTGCAACAAGGATGGATACAGGAACAGAGTATACCGAACCTCATGTGGCTTTTATGCAGACATCTCGAAAGAGACGTCTAAACTCCATTAGCCAATCTAGTTTTATTCTCCTATTCAATCGCTCTAGTTCTTATTTTATATTCCATGTCCACAATTCTGTATGCGATCCTTGTTGTTTAAGTTTTATCTCCCTACCACAATTTGCATTATCAAGTCTTGCTTTTACGGTTCAAGTTCTGAGGCACTCGTCGTATCAGTGAGCGAACAGTAGTCTCAAATATGAAATTTGAATACTACATAACGGTTGTATGGCAACGCATAAAAATTATTCTTCAGCCTTTCCCAGAACAGCCGCCAACTTCCGCTTGACCTCACCGTCCCCCGCATGTTCCTTGTCCACTTCAAGATCCCAGGCCAAAAAGCGACGGCAGACTGCTTCCGCATCTTCAAGATCTTGAAGCTCCTTTTCTGTCATTTCTTCATCCAGTAATCGACCATGCTCATGGATCGATAGTAATTCGCTAGAATATGATATAAAACGAGAATAAGTGATATAGCAGGGGCCAACATACTTTACATATTGTGCTCGCGCTGTAATCTTGCGTGGTATGCCAAAGATCTCTGCGCATTTTGTGGCGGATGAGTCGAGGGATAAGCCTTGTGCAACTCTAATAAATGATGAGATACTTGTGACGCGCCATTTCTTTTGAAAGACGAGCTTATATATACCTATACAAATAGGTTATCTTTTCTGTGGGTCCAAATGTTCCTGTCACGTCGTCCTCGACAGAAGTGGCACCAGGCGAAGTGCAACTAGCAACAGTAGAATGATCACAAGTGCCGGGCTCCATAATCGTACCAGCTCTCGACGTAAACATAGCCTGCATATGGCAGAAGGTCACGGGGGTGTTCTCTGGATCGATGATTTCCTCTTGGAATACGTCATGAAAATGTGTGGCGACTAGGACTTTAGGACAATCAGAGCCTCGGTTGAGAAGATGACGAAGGACGCCGCAAGACAAGCCAGCACCATCTATGAAAACAGCCAGGTAAGTTTTCAAAGTTTGACTGCACATCGTGAAGTGTAATGGCATAATTCATGAATGGGAGCGATCCAGCGATCGTAGACGCATAAGTGACGAGTAAAATAAGAAAGGGCAGAAAAGAACAACAGAGCAGGAATATTAGCAACGAGCCTGTTGACAGCGTCCCCTTTCCAAATTCATCGAGGAGAACCAGGGATCGAGAGGTGCAGTTGCGAAGCGCAAGTGAAACTTGGGCGAGATCAATCATGAAAGCGGACTGAACCTGAAACGAGGCAGAATGCAAAAGAACGGAAGCGAATAGCGAGGAGTCAGCAGGACAACGCAAGGTGAACGCAAGGGGTGTTTACTCTTGAGACAGATTCCCTGGTCGACACCCGGGTAAAAACTGTATTGTTTTGATAACGTTAGGTTATTTAAAATGACAATGACTCGAGAGAACTTTTGTCAGTGATTCCTAAACGCGCGGATTCGGCAGGAACAAAACTATGAATATCTGAGACGTTGAACCTCTTCGTATTGCGCAACCTTACCAGCCGATCTGACTTCCGTTAGAAAGTATGTTGAGGCTGGGATTGAAAAGAAATCGTACCTGTGCCATGATCTGAATAATCGCAATCTATAGATGGCTGAATCCTGCAATACTTGTGAAAAAGGTTTCCTGTACCTGTTTCAGATAGACACTCTGACGAACATTCAACAAATCAAATGAATCTGTGATATATGTGTGATAATTACCTTGCCCGAAGCGTTTGCGCCGGTGCAAAGCAATATGCTATTCCACTGATGCGCAAGGTCAGGCGGAGATGCAATCTCCAATCCAGCACCTCCCAACAAATGCGCGTCGTTTGGCACAAACGTGTCAACCACTTGTTCATAAAGTGGGTGCCTAGGCGAGAGGTGACGATACAGCAGAAAATCCCGTTTAGTGGGCTTACCTTCCTTGGATGATTTCGATGTAATTCCCTTCTGTCATTTCTGGTCTTTTGAAATTATATAACCTTGACGCCTCTGAGAATGATAGAAGACAATCCAATTCAGCGCAGATATCGCATGTCAGTGCAATTACTTCGTCGTGTTTCCGCACTTCTTCCACTAGTTCCTGTAATATTTCCAATTCGCGGTCAACAATGGTTGAATGGAGGTCTCCAATATGGGTGTCCATATCTGCGTTGCTCCGTTTAATAGTATCTTAACAATCACAATCCACATACCATTCATTTCTGGAGACTTGAAGTAAACATGAGCACTTGAAATTGAAAATGAGACTTAATAAGAGAGTGAAATGTGCGCCGCGTACTCCGATGAGAACTGCAACGTTGTGAAACTTGAAGTTCGATGCCGTACTACTGAGATGACTGACCTGAAACGTCCATCCGTCAAGGGGTTGTATTCCTTCCTCCGTTCGCCATTCATCCAACATGGGAACACAGATCAGATAACCTGCGGAAAACTTGACTGTGTCGATGGTCAACATAAAAAGCATTACTCACCTAGTTGCGGAAAATAAACGACATTGAGAGACGTAGCAAAACTTTGAGGAACCGTTTGTGCGATCTGCTTTGCGACGTTCGACTGGCAATCATTAGTCGATGAAGAGGAAGAGGAGTCAGTATTTACCAAAATGGAGTCAATCCCGTGGTAAACGTGCTTTCTGTTGTCAAGATCTTCGTCAATATTTGGCCTGATGCACACTCTGTCATTGCAAAACGATTCTTCCCAATCAATCTGTTAAAATTAAGCGGGTGCAAAGCCTGGCTTGAAGGTGAAGACGAACAATGTCGTTAACCATCATGCCTATCTCTTTAAAAACAGTGACATCGGGTGCCTCTATGAGCTAACTCGCATGATCAGAGCGAGGTCATGAAAGGGGACGTATGCTACGCTACCTTTTTAACAACTTCTACGTCACTTGCTCTGTGTAATTCTGATAGGGAATCTCGAAGCATTGTTATATGGAAGGTAAACTGAAAATACTAAGCAAAATTCCAGGCCATTCACAGATACACACCTTCACAAGACTTTGCCAGTCAACAAGCTTCGCTTTTCCGGAACGTATCTGACTCATAACTCGCGGAACTCTTTTGATTCCATTAAGATGGTTATGCATGGCATTGGCCGTAACGACATTTTCAGACATAGAAAAGCATTCGACAGCGTCATGGCGAGCCCGGATGACCGTAAGTGACATAGACGGGCGTAGGAGCCACGTTCGCAGCAAGGTTTGTCCCAAATTTGTCCGGGTGTTGTTCAACATGCCTGCAATATTCATCAGCCTTTATCACGAGGGTGAAGAAACGATGCTAACAACTGACCGAATATAGACAAACCTTCCTTCGTTTTATCCGAGTAGACAGAAGCATGACTTTCGTTCTCGAACACTTGGAGGGAACTGTCCAACGGTTTAGTATTCGGAAAGATGAATCACTTTAGCCACTACAGACATAAGAGCATCAGCATTTATTTGCATGACTTGGTTCCTAAATATAGTTAGCTTAGCTTGAAGTGTCATGCAATGAAACGTACAATGAAATAATTTCAATGTCACGAATGTCCAGACCTCCAATGCCGTCGTCACCAAGATCACCCAAAGCCCTTTCTCTGACAACATAGTCGAGTAGCGCGCCAATGGATGCCATCTGCGGGTATGGTACACATTAGCTATCTAGGAGAAATAGGGGCAACGCGGACTGACGCATAAAGGTGATGAATCCACTGACGCGAAGTTCGCGAGCCTAACGGAGGCATTCCATTTCTGTGCCGTTGGATCACCTGTAACCCCCGCTCTTGAACGCATAAAATCATAAGCATTAATCGAACGGGAAGAATTGGAGTCGATGTCAGATGACGCAGGAAGGACATTGTCGTCCACAGGCAGAGCAGAGAAATGACTGAGAGAGAGTATTCTGTCGCGTCCTCTCGATGCTGTAAATTCCTTGAATGGTCTGATCTGAAAGATGCCAGACGTGTCTTCCACTGTGATGGGAGTTATGGCGCATATACACAATGAGAGTGAATAAAAGGCTTACTGCACTCATTCAAAGTATCTATGAAGTCGTCATCTGCTTTTGAGCTGGATAAAACAACAGCAGGGTCGACTTGTTGCAGGACTGGAAGTGTAAGTTAGAAACGCATGATGGATGCCAAGGCAAACCCTTTTGTTACGCATATGAGTAAGGTCAAAATGGAGTGTTTCTTGCGTGTCCTCCAGAACGTAGAGAATCCTTGCAGATGGGTTGTAATATGCGCAACCAATATTCCCGCTTGTTGTTTGACCATAAAATACTTAACAAAAGGCGGTGCAATCAAAATAGACTTCATACTGGATGCAAAGTGCTGCTAAACAGATCTGAAGCGAAGGTCATTGCAGGAAGTGATTACAACTAAAACGCGTACCTTTTCTGACATATGTGACTCCTCCTCCGATTCCTCCTCGACGGCATCCTTTGAGTCTTCTTTTGATTCTACCTCTTCTTCACCTCCCCATCTCACCTGCTTCTTGGTTGCAGAAACCGCTGGAGAATCTAATTCAGAGCCCTTTGACCGACCCTTTCGGATGTGCTTCCTTTTTGGCATGATGATTTGCTGATAGGTAGTGCAAGAATTTTTACCGAATTGGGCAGGTGGCCGAATTCACCACCCCGTCACAGCTCAGTGCCTCTAGGCCGAATTGATTGAAATGGTACAATATCCCCGGGCCCCAGCTTACAGCGAATTGCAAGAGTTATGGAGGTATAGCCAGAGATGGGTTATTACTGAAGAGTGATTATAATCGGAAGGCAACAATCGATCAAGCCGCGGAACAAGAGTAACATAGATAGAACCAAGCCCAATACCTAGTGCAATAGTGGTATTCGTACGGAGCAAATTGCAATTGAGATACAAAAGATGCAGAAGTTGGTTACATTACAAACGCAGCAACACCAAGGGGGTAAAAACTCAACCCAAAAAAGAAAAAAGATGGATCAAGGTGTGGTAACAAAATGTGTTCCGTTGTACGAGAAGCCTGTTCAGATGAGTGAGAGCATTTGAATGCTACATACAATATACAACATACCACTGAATTGTGCTTGAACTGTCTGCGACAAATTGGAATCCTCTACATAGCTGTCAATTGGTGCCTCATCTGTGAAAACCATGTCAAAGTTGGAGACATCCTAAAAAAAACAACATCAACGAAAATGAGAGCTACCAGAAGAGCAAACCGTACCACAGGACTAGCTACGCTAGGTTTGAAAGGCGGCTGGATCTTCTTCGCGGCTAGAAGCTTGAAGTCAATGTGTTTGTGGAAGAAGGGATGACGCTTGATTTCGTCAGCACCCTTCGCGCCAAGTCGGCGGCTTGGATCACGATTCAGAAGAGCAGTGAGGATGGTACAAGCCTCAGAACCAAATTCCTCGCCAAACCGTAGTGGATCGTTCAATATTTTCAGATACATCTTATCGGTATCCTCTTTGAGACATTCTTTGAATGAGAACTCCATGTTATCTTTGTTTAATCAACGTACCATCGTAGAAAGGTGGGAGCCCGGCAAGCATCTCATACAGCAGCACTCCCAGAGTCCACCAATCAATCGACTTGTCTGTGGTTCAATTTTTTTAAAAGCGAACACGCGAAATGTCAAACAGGTATTGACATACCATATCCATTTCCACAAAGAATCTCGGGTGCCAAATACTCCGGAGTTCCACAGAAAGTGTTGGTTTTATCATTGTCCTTCATGTTCAATTTACACAAGCCAAAGTCGCACAGCGCAATATGGCCAGTGTAATCAAGCAAGATGTTTTCAGGCTTCAAGTCCCTGAAGAAAAGTATAAGCGGAAGTGAATGTTGTGTGTAATGAGGAGCGTACCGATAGACCACGTCCAGCTCATGCAGATGCTCAAGGGCGAGGAGAAGTTCAGCGCTATAGAAACTTTTGAAAGTTAGGTTTCATATTAATTTGGTACAGAGACTCTGTATCCATACCGAGCCCGACCCTCATTGAACCGGTGTTCTCTCTGAAGATGATGGAACAATTCGCCACCATTCACGAAGCTAGACAAAAAATCATGGGTACGCGTTTAATAGATAATTTCACCCGAAACCTACGCAAGAACCAGGTAAAGTTTTTGTTCTGATTGGAAACTAAATTTCAAGGGAACGATGAAAGGATTGTCAACTTGAGCAAGCACCAGGCGCTCAGCAAGAGTATGTGTGATCTCATTGCGGTTGACAATGTGTGCCTTCCTAATCGTCTTTAAAGCATAGATACGAGAAGTATCTCGTTTCTTGACCTGTAAAACCTACCAAAAAAAAGCAATGAGTCATCCCAGAAAAAGAACGATGTCAAGGGTCCCAACCTTCCCAAAACTTCCTTTCCCGATGACGGTCATCAAGTCAAAATCATTAATCGTCAACGATTGGCCATAGTGTGGCTGGTAAGAGACGCCGATTTGAATTTTTCCTGCACCGCCCACCAAACTATACCACTGATCGTGGTTACCCATGCCGTCAAAGTTAGGCACAAATTTGATGCCACCAAGGAAGATATCATTGCCCAGATCGTCTGCAAGTCCATCTCCCTGACCCTTAGGTTCTTCGGTCCGCAAATAGCATTGGATAGAGAGCTCTGAGTTCCGAGAGACATCACTAGATGATTGAATAGATACATTGTGAGGGGTGTGGGGCACTTTTATTTTGGGAGACAACTGACAAGTGCACTTGGTACATGTAGAGAGGTTGCCCTAGTTCACCGCCAAGTGGGGTGATGAGCACTTGATTGACCTCGTATTCCATAACGATATACGGTAACCACCAGCATTGTGTCCTTTGAATACTGTCTCTATCATCGAAAGGGGACCGACTAGCTTAACTCCATAGCCATACAGGAGAATTGAAACACACACCTGTTGCCTCTCGACCTATTGGCCTTCCTCTGCTTGGTGACAGAACTTGGGGAAACAGCTGCCGCAACTTTGGCCTGTTGGGACGTCAAAGCCGTTTGAACGGCTGGAGGTATTGAAACGCCCTGAGGCAAGGAAATACCCTCCGCCCACAAAACACGAATGGTGAGGAGACCTGAACGGAAAAATCTCTTTTCACGCTTTCCATCTGGATTGCCAGGTGTGGGTGTGGTCGAGCGAGCTTCCTCGGTCTTGAGACTTGAAAATGATGTTTTCTTTCCTCTAAGCCAAGACATGTTTTGATTTTGCAAACGGATAGCCCTTTCGCGTTGTCGGTAGAGCTATGAGAAGGAAGTGGTAACAGGCCAAATCCTGTTCAGAAATGTGGTGTGTTGTCAACATCCACAGCCTATAAGCACAAATCGATCTGACTACTGTGCAGCATCATTTTGGATGTTTCTGACTACATTTCAAAATACATCTACATTGTGGATTGCTGCCTAGGTGGGTCGCCGGCAACCTAAACTTTTGATACTGTATTAAGTGTCAATCCTGTTCAATCCACAAAGATTCGATATTGCAATTTTCTAACGCTATGTCGGCATCGAGTATGTTCGAATGCCATCATGTAGAGTATTACTATTAGCTGTACGTCAATATGTTATGGAAAGCAAGACTGGACTCACGGCAAAATTCTAGTTTGCCGTGAGTCTAGTCTTGCTTTCCATAGTTATGGGCTAAATCGCATGATAACCATGTGCAGATGTAGACATCCTCGAACGGATTGGTTAGCGAGTCTAGGTGCGCTTGTCAATGAATCCTTGACTTCTGATAGTCTTAGTGACTCACATTTTGCGAATAAGAGGGTCAACTCCAGGCTCCTAGCGCATCGTAAACCAAGAAAACCTTGGCAGACGGATAAATCCGTGATGGGATTACGTAAGCTTATGCACTTTTTTGTTTTTGATTCGGTCATCTCGGGGATTTCACGATTTTTGACAGCGCATCAATTTCGGCCATTGCAAAATCGATGGCACATGCACGGCACTTGCAGAACACTGGTTTTATTATGCCAGAGGTGCACATTTCAACCAAGTAACACATACAAGAACACATACAAGAACACTTATAGAGAAAATACATATTCCAGCTATCAATGCCTTTCATACTATATTACCATTGATCCTTTAGTGTAGGTTCATTGTCAACCTGTCCATACAATGGTACACAAGAAAGTTGGTAGAGTGTCACAGGTGAATATTTTAGGTTTTACTACAGGCCTAGTCTGGCCTTTTAGCATAATAAAACCAGTGTTCTGTAAGTGCCGTGCATGTGCCATCGATTTTGCAATGGCCGAAATTGATGCGCTGTCAAAATCGTGAGATCCCCGAGATGACCGAATCAAAAGTGGCAGCCTCTCTATCGCGAGTTGGCTCCATAAGTTTACGGATTTATCCGTCTGCCAAAGGAAGCGTATCGATACGAGACTGCTTCTAGGAGCCTGGGTCAACTCACGTTTCTGCCCTCATCGGCAAACCTGATTGGTGTAACTCGAACGTGAATATCTCCCAAGAGAACTTCCCTTTGAGCTTATTCTTCTCGAGATGCTCTGTGCCAATTGATAGTCCACACCAGAAGGAGAATATATGCCGAAAATCCTCGATCTCTTGTGCTAGGAACAACATCGCTCCTGACTAGTTGCAAAATGTGTCTTCAATACTTTATGGTTGCGCCTGCCTGGGCCGAAGGCTTTGGACTAGAACATTTGCGCCAACTCCACAGATCATGTACTTTCTGTATTTTTCTCCTGATACTTCAACCAGCTCTTGCTACTGAGTCCTGGAGTGGAGCGAGCACTCCACGGAGGATGCAAGAGGCAGATAAGGGAGTCTGGGTAGACTGGCCAAGGGGTCAGGGGAGGAGTAACATGTAACATACCAAAATGTAAAGTCTAATATGGGACCCAGCCCCCTGGACTATAAAGCACAAAAATAAACGAAAGAAAAAAAGCTCAGGTTCTCTTATTCTCGTTGTTCGTATCTTCCGAATCCCGACTTATGTTCCAGAACTCCGTAACAAAGGTCGTGGTTGTCTTAAAGCTCACTTTCCATTTTGCGGCCACTTTCTCTATGACGCTTATTTCTGCCCGGGCCAGAAATATCTTAAGGCTGGGCTTTATCTTCCGTGTCTACATCTCAACTTACTCCGCAGATTTTTATCGCGATGCAGTCGATTTCTCCGGTGAAAGCAATGAAGCAATGATAGCAATACGTTCATTTGGCGGCGACTGCACACAAACGGACACAAAGTTTCTTATCAGTGGGTTCTAATTGATTTGTCACATTCCTAACGAGATTGCCAACCATATGGTCCTCACGGATGGGTTCTGATTCAACATGTCTCGCCCAATAAGAGATTTGCTTGTTTTCGTTGGTCTAGGTCGGTTGGTGAGTCAACTGATCTGTAATTCTACACTAGGTTCACATCTTGATTTACGTTCTGACTCATTGAGAGTTAAAAACAAACTTGGACTGGATCGATTCCAACACGAAGTGGTATCGCAGCATTACGTATGCATGCGGAAGTCGGCCACATAGATGATTCGAAAACATCAATCAAGCTTTGTCTGTTGTGACATTGACAAGCATGTCATGCGCCTGGGCCCTGAAGCTTGAAGGCTTGATAAGCCTAATCGTTTGGATATTGAGGCTGGTTCTGACTCACACAGTGCAATCGGTCATTTTACCAAACATCTCCTCCGTTTGAGACGGAAGTGCAGTGGTGCCCGATTATTACTAATTACTTTTTATGGAGGAGTACATAGCGGCACGGTTAGAATATTTCTTTGCCGAAGATTTACAGTCATTGCCGCTTACAGCTGCGGGCCGCTGCTCCACATACGTATATATATCACCCAACCAACTTACACAACCTAGACTAAATTCCCCTTGGCATTTCGTGTTTCCACTGGTCATTCATGACTGACTCGAGATCAAGCAGTACAGACGAAAAAGCGACTGTTGCTCATCATGATCACAAACCCCCAAAAGGCGGTATATTTTCTCGCAAGAAGCACTCGCTGAACGATGAGAAGCAAGATGAAAAGGATGTTGAGGTTTCGACTGATGTCAATTCTCAAGAAAAGGTCACGGAACCTGTGTCGTTTTCCCAACTATTTCGGTGAGCTTATCTCATACGCATTAACTCGTATATTCGTATACTGAGTCTTTTTTCTTCGAAGTTTTTCTACCAAGTTCGAACTCTTCATCGATTTCATCGGACTGATTGCGGCGGCTGCTGCTGGAGCTGCACAAGTATGTTTTGATAGTAATATCTTTTATCACGCTTCTAATCCCTTCTAGCCTCTCATGGCTCTACTCTTCGGTAATCTCACCCAGGACTTCGTGAATTTCCAAATGGCTATTTCCCTGGCACAACACGGCAATACCACTGCGCAAGCCATGATACCTCAAGCTGCAGCTAATTTTCGGCATAATGCTGGACTAAATGCAAGCTATCTTGTATACATTGGTAGGTGATCATATAATTCTCACGTTTTAGATAAATTCAACAAATCCTTATTAGGAGTTGGAATGTTTGTCTGCACGTACCTGTATATGTACATCTGGGTGTATACTGGAGAAGTCAACGCGAAGAGGATTCGTGAAAATTATCTCAAGGCGATACTACGACAGGACATCACGTTTTTTGATAACGTTGGAGCAGGTGAGGTAGCAACGCGGATTCAAACAGACACCCGTCAGTATCTATCTCACTATTATTATAGTCATTCGTCTCATAATTTCGTTAGATTTGGTTCAGCAGGGTATTTCCGAGAAAGTGGCTCTTGTTGTCAACTTTATCGCCGCGTTTGTTACTGGTTTCGTTCTCGCCTATGCTCGTTCCTGGCGGTTGGCCCTCTCTCTGACAGCCATTCTTCCCTGTATCGGGATTACTGGTGCATTTATGAACAAGTTTCTATCTAAATACATGCAGTACGTTTTTGTTACGTTTTAAATTCCATTTCACGAATTTTGGTTGCAGGCAATCCCTTAAACATGTGGCTGAAGGTGGTAGTTTCGCAGAAGAAGTTATCTCGACTATTCGAACTGCCCAGGCCTTTGGAACCCAGAAGATCCTGGCTCGGCTTTACAATGAGTATGTCAATGGGTCTCTCAAGGTGGATCTCAAGGCAGCCAGAGTACACGGTATAGCCCTCGGTTGCTTCTTTTTCGTTATCTACTCTGCGTATGCGCTCGGTGAGCTTTTATATTTTTGTACCTGCCGGCTGTGTTTACTAATATATGGGTTGGTTCAGCTTTCAGTTTTGGTACTACTCTCATTAACCAGCACCTTGGCAAGCTTTCCTGAACCTTTTCCTTTATATATGCGCTTACTCATTTATCCGCTCAGCTGATGCCGGTCAGGTTGTAAACGTTTTATTCGCCATCCTGATTGGCTCTTTCTCTCTTGCCTTGTTGGCTCCTGAAATGCAAGGTAATTCCCGTTTATAATTTGCTGAAATATATCGCTGATTTAGCTGAATAGCCCTCACGAATGGACGTGGGGCAGCAGCCAAATTGTACGAGACTATTGATCGTGTTCCCGACATCGACTCGGCCAGTCCTGACGGCATTAAGCTCGCCGATGTGAGAGGCGAAATTACTTTGGAAGATGTCAAGTTCAGTTACCCCTCGCGGCCGACCGTTGAGGTTGTCAAAGGCCTGAACGTTACTTTCACCGCTGGTGAGACGGCAGCTTTGGTTGGTGCTTCGGGATCAGGCAAATCCACCATCATTTCACTTGTCGAGCGTTTTTACGATCCTTTGTCTGGCGCCGTTAAATTGGATGGTCAAGACATCAAGGAGCTTAATGTGAATTGGTTGCGTAATCAGATTGGTCTCGTATCTCAGGAACCTATACTTTTCGCGACCACGATCAAGGATAATGTTGCACATGGTCTCATCGGTTCAAAGTTTGAAAGTGTCTCAGAGGAAGAAAGGGATGCGCTCATCAAGGACGCCTGTCGTAAGGCTAATGCGGATGGGTTCATCTCAAAGTTACCTGAAGGATACGATACCCTCGTTGGGGAGCGTGGCTTCTTGCTCTCTGGTGGACAGAAGCAACGTGTGGCAATCGCTCGTGCTATTGTTTCTGATCCAAGGGTCTTGCTTTTGGATGAAGCTACTAGTGCACTTGATACTCAGTCGGAGGGGGTTGTACAAGATGCGCTTGACAAAGCTGCAGCAGGTTGTTTATCTTTTTTTCTTCTGTTGCAACGTTGCGCTAATAGGAAATTTACAGGACGAACTACGATTACCATCGCTCATCGTCTGTCCACCATCAGAGACGCGGATGTCATTCACGTCATGGGTGATGGACTGATCCTTGAAAGTGGGACTCACGAGCAATTATTGGCAATGAATGGGGCCTACAGCAGACTTGTCCAAGCTCAGAGACTGCGCGAAGGCAGAGAACAGTCTGCCGATTCTGAGGACGAAGATGTTGACGAACCTACGGATATGGAAAAAGCTGCGCGTGAAGAAATTCCTTTGGGTAGGAAGAATACCAGACAATCACTTGCCAGTGAGATATTGGAACAGAGGCGCAAAGCCGCTGAATCCTCTGGCACCAAGCACGATGGTGATGAGGATTACGGCCTATTCTACCTCGCCAAGCGCATGGCTCCTATTATTCGCGACCAGTGGAAGAACTATCTTGTCGGATCGTTCTTCGCTTGCAGTATGTATCCTTCTCTGTCCGAAATGTGATTATCTTGACTTCCTTTTCGCTTTGATCCAGTAACTGGGATGGTTTACCCTGCCTTCGGTTTAGTTTTCGCGAAAGGTGTCGAAGGATTTTCTTATTTGGACGCCCATGAACGTCGACATGCTGGCGACCGTAATGCACTCTGGCTTTTCGTAATATCAGTCCTGTCCACAATCGCCATTAGCGTGCAGAACTACCTTTATGCTTATGCCGCATCAACTCTGACCGCTCGTCTACGCGCGCTTAGTTTGAAGGCTCTTTTGAGGCAAGACATTGAGTTTTTCGACCAGGAAATGAATAGTGTAAGAATATTACTGGCCCTTTCTTTGTTTGCGCAACTGCTGAAATGATGTTACATAGACTGGCGCGTTGACCACGAAGCTCAGCGACAACCCGCAAAAGGTCAACGGTCTCGCTGGCATCACCCTTGGCGCTATTTTGCAAAGTATCGCTACCGTCATTTCGGGCAGTGTTCTTGGTCTCGTGTTCATTTGGAAAGTTGCCCTTATCGGTATTGCTTGCACGCCTCTTGTTCTCTCCACTGGATACATTCGTTTGGTATGTTTGGACCATTCATGGATGACGCAACATTAATATCAATTATTTTACAGCGCGTCGTCGTCCTCAAGGACCAAACCAACAAAAAAGCACATGCAGATTCTGCCCAACTGGCTTGTGAAGCTGCGGGGTCTATTCGAACGGTTGCTTCACTAACGCGAGAGGATGACTGCCTCAGGCTTTATAGCAAGAGTTTGGAAGAGCCGCTCCGCGAGTCAAATAGGAGTGCGATCTGGAGCAACTTGCTTTATGCTTTTACTCAATCTGTGGCCTTCTTCGTCATTGCGCTCGTCTTCTGGTGGGGTGCGGTTCTTGTTGCTCGTCAAGAGGCGACTACTTTCGAGTTCTTTATCGGACTCATGGTATGTTTTACTTGAATACTTTCAACTTTCTCCTAGCTGATACTTTGGCTGTAGTCTACAACCTTCGGCGCTATTCAAGCTGGCAATGTCTTTACCTTTGTGCCCGATATGTCTACTGCCAAGGGCGCTGGTTCTGAGATCATCAAACTGATGGACTCAGTACCCGAGATTGACTCCGAGTCCACTGAAGGCAAGGTTATCGATTCAAAGACCATAGAAGGGCGGATCAAATTTGAAAATGTTCACTTCCGATACCCCACTCGCCTTGGCGTTCGTGTCTTGCGCGATCTTTCTCTCGACGTCGAACCCGGTACTTATGTTGCTTTGGTTGGAGCATCCGGATCCGGGAAGAGTACAGCGTAGGTGTCTCTCTTCCCTTAAAATAATCGTTTATGCTAACGTTCCACAGCATCCAATTGATTGAACGTTTCTATGACCCCCTTGCTGGAGATGTCTACGTAAGCAATGCTTGAATTATTGTGCAGCTCTAATTAAACCTGTTCGCTTTCTGCAGCTTGATGGCGAGAAAATCACAGAACTCAATGTCCAGGAGTACCGTAAGAACTTGGCTTTGGTTTCTCAGGAGCCGACTCTCTACGCTGGCACTGTTAAATTTAATGTCTTGCTTGGTGCAACCAAACCTGCCGAAGAAGTCACGCAGGAGGAAATTGAGGCAGCCTGCAGAGATGCAAACATCCTAGAGTTCATCCAAGGACTTCCCAAGTGAATACATCCCTTTCATCTTTTTTTCGCAGCTTGACATTTTTTTCAGTGGTTTTGAAACTGAAGTTGGTGGGAAAGGATCGCAATTATCTGGTGGTCAGAAACGTGAGTTATAATATCGATATGGGGATGTGTTATGTCTGACTCATGATCTCAGAACGTATTGCCATTGCTCGAGCCTTGCTGCGAAATCCCAAGGTGCTTCTCCTTGACGAGGCCACCTCTGCTTTAGATTCCAATTCGGAGAAGGTCGTACAAGCTGCCCTTGATACCGCGTCAAAGGGCAGGACTACGATTGCTATCGCCCATCGGTTATCAACTATTCAAAACGCTGATATAATGTACGAAGATGTTTTGTCTTTCCCTTTATCATTGAATGCTGATTGTCTATTCCACTACAGTTACTTCATCAAAGAAGGTCGCGTCAGCGAATCAGGCACTCACGATCATCTCATCGCTAAACGAGGAGACTACTACGAATATGTCCAACTTCAAGGTCTCAGCAGACGGCATTAAAATAACTTAAGACGATGGTTTGATTTTTTCAAGATCTTGCTTTTTTGCATGTTAGGCCATTTGGAATATTGTTATTGAATTATATTACCCCATTCATTCACATTCCCCCGATTAGTTTAGAAGTAGACGATGCGATCAATTGCATAAACATCGTATAATAATATATGTCTTAAACATACGTCTCGACCTTCAATACGAGAACATGCATCTTAAAAAGAAGATCCAGAACCAACAAGAGGTGAGCACATAATTCGGCATTTTCTGACGAGCTTTTCACCACAAACAGATAATAAAACAAAAAGACGATGAAATAAAAAAACTCAAAATCGCGTTGAAAGCATTCATTTCCGAGAATGAACTTGTGCAACCAACCTGCGGAGAAGACAGTAGCACCGACTCTGATACGACTGATGACGGCAATTCGGAAGTTGAAGAAGAGAACGGGATGCCAAAACCGGTAGTTGTCAATGACACCGACGGTGATTTGTATTTTTGCACAAAATGCACTCATGAAGTTGTGGATGGCGAATGTACTTGGATCTATTGCGGTTTGAAACATCAATGGAATGAAGTAGGTTTCTCGCGGACTTTCCCTTGTCAAACTGAATGTGTGTAACATTTCCAGGGTATGGGCGCAGAGTCGGCTAGCACCAACACTCAAGCCGTCCATCAAGACAGAAGTCTCGTCCGGCGCGGCACCACCCCCCTCCCTTCCTTTCCCTTCTCTGAATCTACAGGTCCACCAGCCAATTATCTCCCCTTGCGCGTTTACGAGTACATTGCACTCCGCAGACGCGGTGCGACACGACTCATGTGCGAAACCTTTGACCTCGAATTTTCGGATCAAAAGGGGATAATCGCCCATGCCGACACAGATCTCTATGAAGAGTTTGCTGGACCTCAGATGCAAGTAGGGGACGTTTGGAAAATACATCTCGGACGACGGATCATACTTGATGAGGATGATTTAGATGGGTCGGAGTTCATCGAGGGGTTGATTGAGGATGCGCTTCTGTTTCCCCTTCGACATCCCTTGAGCAAGCAAAAGTCAGAGAAATGGGAGACGGTAGCTGAGAGCCCTGGAATCTGGGTCACGAAGCTGAAAGTTCAAGAGAAATCGGCGGCAGTCAAATCGGTGGTAGTCTTGCCCGAAGATGACGAAGATGCCACTGCTCTTCTTGATCAGACGTATGACGATGAACTTGTCAAGCCGCCCACCGAAGACGTCCCGGTTCAACTTAAGAATTATTTGTTTGACCATGACGACGATTTAGAAGGTGACAAGGACGCTATGGAAGAAGATCCGGGGTACGCCTGGCATGCCGCCATTCTTGATGGAGTCTGGGGCTCGAGCAGCGACGAAGAAGACGAACTAGAGGAAGAAGAGGGTACTTCTACCCTCAATGGAGATCAAGACATGAATAGTATCAGTTCAGATTCTGTGGACAGCGATTCTGGTGATGAGGACGTCTCGACGGGGGATGAAAGCAGTTGATTTAGCCGTTGGGGACAAGCTTGTTCTCGTTTTACTTTATGTTGCACTCCTACCACAAAGGGCGAGATCTTTTTAAAACGCTATAGAGCGCCAGAAGGAAATCTTCTCATTCAGTTGGTAACCTAACCCCCTTGACAACTGCGTGCTCCTTCATCCAGTTGGAACGCTACGAAATGTTTTTATCAATAACATAAAACCCCAGTGTACGACAGGCACTGTGACTGTTGTCAGGTCTTCATAAGTAAGTATTCAGAGCTCGTCCTCAAGGAGAGGGCTGCCGGCGTGCATCGCCAGATGAAGAATAGGAGCGAAGGAAAGACGGCCTGAACAAATAATTGCACATTCAGACTCGCTAGTTAGCATTCAGTGCTCGCCCTTTCCTTTTCCGTCCAATCTTGGTGACCCAGGCAACGCGCTCACGGCCCTTCCAATTGTTGGAAGACCCAGATATCTATGGCATCTTACAGACTTGGCAGAGTTCTATGCAACTGTGATTGTCCAAACCAACAAGGGAAAACAGAAAAGGTCCAAGACTTGAAGCGTAAAAGTCCAGATAGATGGTAAAGTCCAATCTGCTGAGTGCTCGAAAGTATGGTACATTTTCTGATTCAACTTTTTCACTTCAGTCTGCCTTCCTGAACAGCCCGTACGGTGTAACATTGGAGCTTCTCATGATGCTTGCCATAACGACACGCTTCGTCTGTATGACAAACTTAGTCGTTGTTGAAAATGACTGTTAAAACGTTAGCTCACCTGGTCATATTCAATTGGCGCCTCTGTCAATACGGCTTCAGGAGCTGTAGAAGTCACCAGATCATATCCGCCATCCTGTGATGTCTTTCAGGATATCTACTTTTCACAATAATGAATAGATCCTACCGATGAGACCACATCCTTGCCATCAGCAACGGTCTCGGATTCCTTCCAGGTATTGACATTGGTCTCTCCAGCTGAAGATACGTGATATGCGTCCTGGCCATCCATCCGTTGCATCCTCATTCCCTTGGTCCTGAATTTGTTGTGAACCTCCTCGATGAGGATTTCCAGCGGCATTGACTTGTCGTAAAAGTCATTCACAATCTCTGCCGCCGCTTGTTTGACTAGCTCCTCCGTCTCTATTGCTTCAACCGCCGATCCAACTATATAGTCCCCTAAGCGGCTCGCCTTGGTGAGGGGGAGTACTCTGCCACTACAGATGAAATCAGCAGGGCCTTTCAGAATTGGTCATCGGCTAGGAGTTTACTTGGTGATTTCCGCTATTGCTAGGTAGAAATCTACCGCGTTCTATGACGAGAAGTCTAGGTCTTTTGAAAAGAGGGTAAAGTTATTTCCAAAACGTTACCTTGTAGTTGTTGGTCAAAGTAGGTTCACAAGCGACGACAAACTCAAGATTCTAGTGTCAGAATTGTGTTGCTAATTTTTTCATTTGCAATCCCCCTTACCAGAGTGATACCTTGCTCGGCCATCTGCCTCGCAATAATTAAAGGATCGTTTCCTGGGATGCAAATCGGTACGTCTTTTTTCTTCATTTGAGGGATGACTGACCATCAGGTGATCCACTGGGGAATCCATCTGTCACTTCCCCAATACCGTGAGGTGGCGCATCTGTAATCAGTACAACCACTTTCGATGCCTCTTCTCTCCACTCCATCTTCAACGCCTCCGCGAGTGCAGCGGTACTCGCCTCTGGTCCATCGCCGCCTCCAGTTGCGAAAAGACTGTCCAGGTTTTTCTTGACAAGAGGGATACTGGATGTGAAACCGAAATTCTGAGTTACAAAGGAGCGATCTTGCGGCGGGTGATCGCGAAAGGCGATAAGGCCAAAACGAATGAGTCCTGCAGAGAGAGAAGTCGAAGAAGATATTTTAGAACAAATCGATTGGATGGCATCTCTTGCTGAATTGATGTATGGTCCTTGACTTGCTGTCGCGTCTTGCAAGAAGACTATGTCTCTGCCGCCGTCCTTGTTATCTCAAATAGTCAAAGAGCGGGTGGTGGAAATCACCTACAATCCCTTACTTTTGCTGGGGGGCCCTCTGCTGACATCCTGAATAAGACTCGGAGTAGTTTCGGTACTGGTGTCTTTAGCACTCGATTCTTGACCGTAAGTTGCATTTCCTTTAGTATCGTCCACGTGTAGAACCGAAGGGCCATTGCTCGGCGAGCTCCCTTCTTCTTCCTTTTGCTGCCATTTGACAGTGACCTTGTCCCACCCGGAACTTAAAAATTTGGAGAATCGACGAGACATGGGTTCAAGGATCGCAACGAAAACAACGTGCCGCAGAGAACCTCCTTTTCACATGTATACCAAGACATTATATAGGTGGGCATAAATAGATTAGCACTCAGCCCTATGCTGTGCTTACATTGCATTTCACTCTAGCACTGGGTATGACGATGTCAAAATAAGACTCTGAGGAGTGTCATCCCTAATTTAATCAACATGCGATTACCACCTTGCAGGTCGAAATTTAGCGCTGAATCGCTGATATCTTTGATCTGATCTAATCAATCACATACTTATTCTGTAAGACTCTATGTACACCTTAAGTTAACCCTGTAAAAATTCAGAATCTTGCCTGGTTGTCAAGTTTCCGTAATTTGATACAATGAAAGGCCCCACACATATCGGGTTTTGAGTGGATTACGCAATGATCGTGAGTTATCACACTAAGTACAGTAATTTGGACGAAACACGGACATCTAGAATGTGCACTGCCTGCTCAAGGTGACGCGCAGCGCCAGGACACCAGCGCATGTTCGGAAGTAACACGGAATGCTGCCTCCAATTCACTAACAAACCTCAGCGACCTCTGGCAGAGTTCTGTACCATAACGAATGGAAATTTTGCAGTCAAAGGAGGCGAACGAAAAAAAAAAACGATGGGAGCCTGGACTCTGGAAGTTGGTGGACCCGCCTACTTACCAAAAGCGGAAAGGCAGCCAAAAAGGAAAGCCGCTGGTCTGAATGTCTCTTCAATGAATCGATTCTTAGTACCGTGTGTCGGTTTCGTTCAATTCTAACTCTGGTTTACACGTTACAACTGTGCGTGAGGAGAACTTGAAAAACACTGGACTCGACAAGCGCGACGGCTGCAAAGGTCGGGCTGTTTAAGATGGTCGAACAGTCATGTGGAAGAAAAGCGCGTCAAGTTGCACGTCAGAACGGGGATACAAAAAAACACAAAGAAACAAGGTCGTCGGTGAAAGCCAAGGGAAGTAGCTTGTTTGCTCGATGAAAATCTCATGGTACGATCTGTCTTATTCATCGTCCTGAGTCCTGACGCCTTGTGTACATAAGAAGATTGCAAGTGACGGCCACAGACGAGTGTTCAGGCCGCATACAGTATGATTGAACGCAGAATTGGCCATGATAACACGCTTCTGATCAGCTAAAATCTCAATTGAAGATGAAACGTGCAGGGTGACTTCAATCGAGCGCACTTTAACTTAGTGCAAGGGTAATAACAAGCTTACTGTTATGTTCAGTACTCCGGCGAGAGGGTAACGGCGGTGGCACTCAGTTGGTGAACGCCGATGGAGCGAGGGTGGCTGCACCAGCACAGTTCAGCAACACAGAAACTAGTCTTTATATTTTTGGCGACTCGGAAACAGGAATTCTTTCGTAACAGTAACAAGATCGTACACCACCGAGTTATTCTCCTTCGCAACAGTACAAATCGTCAGTCGACGCCACGAGGATGAGAGGGCAAATCACAAGAATACAAAAATCTTAAACGAGATACCAGTCAGTACAATGCGTATCTTACTCCCCAAAATCCACTTACTTATCAGCGATGACACCGCCTTTGGGCCGCCTTGGATTTTGTAGATAAACCCAGCATCCCCGTAGAGTAGCGTGCCAGGATGTCCCACAACGCTTCCAGCTCTTCGTGTGTTACCTCAGCCTTCGCGCGCAAAAGGACAGCCGAGATAATAGTGTCCTTGTCCGCTTTGGGGGATCGTTCCTTAGCTCCAAGATAGGTTACCCGCAACTGACTGAGCAATCCGTAATAGCGGAGTGCCTGCGTTTGCGCTGCAAGGAACTGCGGCAGAGCGGCAAGGTCAGTGGCAAGTTGAAGCCAGCTACCTGCGTTTTTGTATGGGATAACCTTCTGAAGGTCGTTCACGATTCCATGGAACCGTTTCTCCTCATCGACGGCGACTCCCTGGAGCTTCGAAAGCTTGTCGTTCAAGTCTGCGTCGGCAGAGCGAAGCTTCTCGACAGCTGAATTCAGCTTGCCGATCTGGTCGTCGAGCTCATGCGCCTCTTTGGCGCCATTGATTGCTCCGAAGATAACATCCAGTCCAACAGCAGCGATAATCCCAACGCCTGTCTCGGCCAGCCCGCCTTCGACACCGGCTTCGACACCAAGTTCGACGCCCGTTTCGGCAAGGCCTTCCAAGCCAACCTCGCCAATCGCCTCTCCACCACCCTCTCCAACTTCAAAAGCTGCGTTCTTCAAGAGTTTTCCTACGTTCACCACAGCCTTCAAAACCAAGATGCTACCTGTGACTTCGGCGAGAAAACTCCCAAACTTGGCTGGGACGCTTCCCTTGGGCGGGTCTGGAAAAAGCTTGAGTTGTGCGTCGAAATCCTTCAATTGCACGTCGGTGAACTGGAGACACTTGATGATGATCACCAGTGCCGAGTTCCCACTCAATAGCTGCTTCACCTGGTCTAGGAGAGTGTTGTAGTGCAGCGCTTTCGCGTTGATGGAGTTTTGGAGTGCAACCGCTGAGGCATGCAGGTCATTCACTTCATGCTTCTTG
>Ga0307514_10000851_pt1 | contig 49101 bp, 49 predicted proteins | sample 16_EM_MG_FD_203088 | JGI IMG/M metagenome (GOLD analysis project Ga0307514, IMG submission 203088) | Populus trichocarpa ectomycorrhiza microbial communities from riparian zone in the Pacific Northwest, United States - 16_EM | ecosystem: Host-associated > Plants > Roots > Unclassified | place...
ATGCTATGGCAGGTCAGACCCCTGTCGGCACCCCCTGCAACTGAATGCTATGGTAGTGTAACGTGAATGCAACCCATAGCATTCAGTTGCAGGTTGCATGACCTGCACTACTCCATAGACCTAGGATACTCACTAGTTGCTAAATGTTACTCCAGCTATCCAGATACAATTATGTCATTCAGCACTGATACTTCAGTCGTTCATTTTATTTGAAAGTGAAGACTATCTTCTGTGCATCATACACAGATCATTGTCTTATCGTATTGTATAAATATGCTGTGAGGTAAAGATTAAAACAACTTGGCAACTAATTGTTCCGGTATCCAGTTACGAATATGTCGTTCAGAACCGAAACTACACTCATCCGTTTAATCGGAGTGTGAATAATCGTATCAGAGGATTATTTCAGGGACATTCTAGTATCATACTATGAATAGTAATATATATCGTTCAGAGGTGATACCACAGTCATTTTTTCAATTTGAATGTGAATACTAGTATAAGTGGATAATTCAAAGAGAATTTTCGCACGATATTATTAAAATATGCTATCCATTAAAGATACTAACTACTTGGAAATGTTACTCCACCTATCTAGATACCAATATGTCGTTCAGAACTGATACTATAGGAGTTCATAATATCTGAATGTGAAAACTAGTTTCTGTGAATAATGCAAAGGGAATTTTCGTATTATATTTTATATAGATGCTGTCCAGAAAATATACTAACAACTTGCTAAATATGAGGTCACCGCTGCAGATAGGAATATGTCATTGACAATTGATACTAGAGTCATTCATCTAATTTGAATATGAATACTAATATCAATGGCAAATGCCAGAATACTTTTACTATCATACTGTATCAATATGCTGTCCAGTAAAAGTACTAACTACTTGATGGCTGTTACTGCACCTATCCAGGTATGACTATGTCATTGGGAACTGATACTAAAGTCATTGATTCAATTTCAGTGTGAATACTAGTATCTGTGGAAAATTCAAAGATAGTTTTAGTATCATATTGTATCAATTTAGTGTCCAATAAAGATACTAACAACTTAATCAATGTTACTCCACGGATCCAGATATGGACATGTAGTTGAGATCTGATACCACAGTTGTTTGTTTAATTTGAATGTAAATACTAGTATCAGTGGATCATGCAAAGTGAATTTTAGTATCATATATTATATGTATGCTGTGCTGTACAATACTAACAACTTGGCGAATGTTACTTCACCTATGCAGATTCAAATATGTCATTGAAAACTTATACTGCAGTCGTTCATTGAATGTTAATATCAATATTCATATATCTGGATCCTGCAACGGAAATTTTAATATCTCACAATAAATACACTCTGTCCAGCAATTATAAAAACCACTTCGTAAATGTTTTTCCACGTATCGAGGTACGAATATATCGTTCAGAAGTGATACTACAGTCATTTATTGATTTCTAATGGCAATCCTATTATCACTTTATAATACCAACACAATTTTTGTATCATATTTTATATAAATGCTGTCCAGCAAAGAAACTGACGCTTTGGTACATATTACCTCACCTATCCACATACGAATATGTCGTTGAGAACTGCTACTACACTAGTTCATCGAATATGAATCTGAATACTTCTATCAGTGGAAAATGTATGGATAATGTTTGTATCATATTGTGTCATTATACTTTCAAATATGAATACGTACAACTTGGTAAATGTTATGTCACCTCTCTAGATACGAGTATGTCATTGAGATGTGATACAACAGTCATTGTTGTGATTTGAATGTGAATACTAGTATTCCGTGCAAAATTCAAAGATATTTTTAGTGACCAATTGTATAATTATGCTATGCAGTACTGATTCCTACAACTTGGTAAATGTTAGTTGAACTATCCCGATACTAATATATCCTGCAGAAGTGATACTACAATTGTTTCTTTAATTTAAATGTGAATCCTAGTATCTGGGAAAATGAAAAGAGATTTTTTGTATTAAATTGTATCAATATACTGTCCAGGAATGATACTAACAACTTGTGAAATGTTACGCTAGCTATCCAGATACGAATGCATCCTTCAGAAGTGATACTAGAGTCATTGTTTCAATTTGAATGTGAATACTAGTATCAGTGGATGATGCAACTAGAATTTTTGTATCATATTTTATCTATATGCTGTCCAGTGAAGCTAGTAGTAACAACTTGGTGAATGTTACTTCTTGTGGTCAGATACGAATATGTTGCTGAGAACTGATACTAGAGTGGTTTATCGAATTTGATTGTGAATACTATTATCAGTCGACATGTAAAGACAATTTTCCTGTCATATTGTATTAATACGCAGTCCAGCAAAGATACCAACAAGTTGGTAAATGTTACTCCACCTATCCAGACAGGAATATGTTGTTGAGAACTGATACTACAGTCATTCATTTAATTTGAATGTGAATACAAGTATCAGTTGATAATGCAAAGTGAATTTTTGCATCGTATTGTATAGATATGCGGTCCATTAAGATACTGAGAATTTGATACATGTTACTTCGCCTAACATGACACAAATATGTTTTAAGAACTAATACTACTGTTGTTTAACTAATTTGATCGTAAATACTACTATCACTGGAAAATACAACAAAAATTGCTTTATTATATTGTATTAACATGCTGACCAGTAATGATACTAACATCTGGGTAAATGTTACTCAATCTATCCAGACATGAATGTATTGTTCAGAAGTGATACTACAGTTGTTCATAAAATTTGAATATCCATACTAGCATTCCTAGATAATGGAAAGATACTTTTTATATTATAGTTTACAAACATGCTGTCCACTAAAAATACTAACAACTTGGTAAATGTTACTCCACCTATTCAGATAGGAATAAGTCATTGAGAACTAAAACTACAGTCGTTCATTCAGTTTAATCGTGAATACTCGTATCAGTGGCGAATGGAAAGTCAATTTTAGTATCATATTTTTGAAATATACTGTCCAGTAAAGATATTAAGTTGTTGGTAAATGTGACTCCACCTATCCAAATTCAATTATGTCATTGAGAACTAATACTTCAGTTGTTCATTTATTTGAGTGTGAATACTATTATCAGTTGATAATGCACAGATAATTTTATTATTGTCATTTATGAATATGTTGTCTAGAAAAGATACTAACCACTTGGTAAATGATATGCAATCAATCCAGATATCAATATGTCGTTCCCAACCAATACTATAATCATTCATTCAATCTGAATGTGACTATTTGTCTCTGGGGATTATGTAACCATATTTTTAGTATGATACAATAATTACTAGTATGGCTAAGCATATTGGAAAGAATCAATGTATATGCAAATCAATGTTGATGCTAACAATGTCTTGGGATCACAACATTGTGAATAGTCATCGTCTACTAAACACATTCGTAACACCAAATCAATGGTGCAGCATGTATATCAATTCAAATCTAATTTGTAAATAATCTGAAAATGGATATTGTTCCTTACTGTAAATGCAGCAGTGAAATAACTGAACTATCTTGACATTGGCCAGTTAGTTTTCCACCCTCTGATTTGAGCAGGAGGAGATTGCATCCAACTTTCTGTATAGAGTGCATGAATTGTGATTAATGCTGCCTTTTAGAGACGACACACTACCAATATAGTGTCAAATGAATTGTGTTAGAATTTTGCAATTTCTGAACCGCAGAAAATATCATCTTTATACATGTGCTGTCCAGTAAAGATACTCACAGGTTACGAGATATTAGAGCATTGATCCCACAACTAATCTGTCACCCACAACTAATACCATAAAGTTTCATTTCAGTGAAAATTAAATCCTAGTATTACTTGATTCTATAACAATAATTTTCGTATTATACTATCAATTGTACCAAGGCTATTAATATTACAATGGATATCAGTACAGGCTTAGCAATTCTGAAACTAATAATGATTTCAATCTTCTCGTAATAAGAATCTGAAATGAATTACATTGTGTATTCGACTCTAACGCAGGAATGTAGCTAACGACCAGAACAGTTGGGGCTAGCAAGCAACCAAGCATGTAGGGTACCTCACCATCCTATCACCATTTGTATTACTTTGTATTTGCTTGCATTCTCCTTTTCAAATATACCAACTATTCAACATATAATGGTATCCTTAGTCAGAGACATTCTTAGTCAGATGATTTCATGCATATCCTTATAGTCATGAATTAAGACATTCTCTCCAATGTGAAATTATAGACACATAGTACCAGGCTGTAAGTGGAACCATCAATGCTGGCAGCTATATATTTCGGTGGGGTACCACATTGTCATATTACCTGTCGCGTGTTTTGTATTTTCTTTCATCTTCCTCTGCCAAATATGTACCAACTCAACAAGTAATGCTATTCTCAGTCTGAAACTTTGTTAGCAGCTTCTGTTAATACTTATCTTTAATGCCTTTCATTTATTTTCACTTTCTATTGTGTGATAGTAGGAAAATAGTACTAGATAAAAAGTAGCCACTTTCAGATGCCAGGACATATTCTCGATGTGGTACCACACCATCTCATCACCTGTCGCATTCTTTGCTATTTTTATACCTATTCCCCAGCATTCTTCACAACTACTCCATAAATAATGCAATTTGGAGTCTGAAATTTTGTTATTGGCTTCTCTTCATACTTATCTTTAAACCCTTTTATTTATTTTTTCTCTCTATTGTGACATTGTGGGGATATACTACAGTATCATGAAGGGTCTTATCAAGGCTGGCAAGAATTTTTAGTGTGGGTGAAAATGGAGTATTCATCCCAGATAGGCAGGAGCAGTTCACACCCCTGAACTGCATCATATGGCAGCAGGTCAGATCCCTGTAATGCATCCTATGGTAGCAGGTCAGGACCCCTGCATGTGTATCCTATGGCAGGTCAGACACTGGTTTCCACCCCTTGCAACTGCATCTTATGGCGTGTAACGTGCATCCTACCCATAGGATGCAGTTGCTGGTTAGCTGACCTGCACTACTCCATAGACCTAGGCCACAGTTCTGATTCCAACCTGGACCGCAGCCTGGTAATTAGGTATTGTTGGTAACACTACCCTCTTGTACACAATAAGTTGCATTATAAGTTATAATAAAATTCTTATCATACTGATTGTAATAGTTTCATGCACATCCCAGACATCTAGCGGAAGCATAATATTCTTCGCTGATGTCACGCTTCCCTGTATCAGGTTCTGGTGACTCCCACTTTACTAAGGTGCAAACTTATCACGCAATATGGGTATTTCCTTTGTTCAATATTTATCGATCCATTTCAGAGAAAATTTTGGTACCGGGATTATACTGTCAACACAATCTGTCAATTCTAATATATCTTGCTCTATTCAACCTGTAGCAGGTTTCTGGATGACATTTCATCAATATTTAGCAGAATTGAAGACCTTTACTTCCATACTGCTCTGGAGCTACAGTAGATATAATCAATACAATATATGTGTATTTATTTGCTACCCATAATGCACAGAATATCTATTGTCTCGACTCCTTTTTAGCTGAATCTGGAAATTGGTGGTATTGTGACTTTTCCACTTGTGTTCACTGCTGATGTAGGTAATCCACAGTGACTAGGGGAGGAAACCCTTACCCTGTTCAGTATAGTCTCAGATCCTCTGCCAATAACATACATCGACATCCATGGAATTTCAAAGTCTTCCAAGAAATCCTTGAATTCAGAAGAGGTCTATTCTACAAGGCTGGATAAAGCCAATGACATCTGAATGCGAATTCTTGGCAATTTCTAACTCAGCTGAAGGACACACATATTGGACATTAGTCAGAAAGATATGGTTCCACGTTCATCACAGGGTACTTATTGTGTACACCGAGCAACAGTTAGCCACCCCCAAGTTGTGGCGCAGGATGGACAACACACTACAGGAACTCAATCTGCAGATACAATATCGACCAGGTAAAGAGATACTAGGGGACGAAATCATATGGACGAATGGAGACAACCGCAACGGATGATACGAAGCGATACCTATACAGGAACGACACTTCAGCCCGGAGACATGGAAGATTATAAGTGAGGAAGCTGCAAGGCAGGGTAAGCAGCCGGAGGAGGAAACACTACCCAATGGGGCAACAGACGAGACAGATATAAGCTCACCCGAGAGACAAGCGCCCGGAGAAAGGGGAGTCATAAGGGTGACAACACGGACAGGGATAAGCGTCAGCGACCGGAGGAACACGAGGTGTGGGATATACACACATGGCAATGAGGCATTAAATGAATTGGAGGTCGACGGAAGGCAAAACAAGCCAACCAGTCAGATCGATGAGTCAAAGTGGAAAACGTAGCTCTTGCTTAAATGCTGGCTGACTTTCCCAGACCAGCACCAGCTGTAAGCTTAAATGTTCTCTATTAGTCAATACATTTGTTATGCTTGTTACGATATCCGCCCTGCGGAACTACCAGTTGTGATAAACTGCATGAGATCAACTTCAGCTATTACTCTTCCTGATATCATCGACAGGCTAAGGTTTCCCAACCTGCATTGGACTTAGGTTGGAAGATTTCACTTCAGCTTTAGTATATGGGAAACACAAAAAAGAAAACTGAAGTGATGCAAGTACCACATCAGGCAACGAGCGAAAGCTGGCCCCCTTCATATCCTCAGATGAAGAACACAGTGGGCCCTTGGTCCCGCAGAGCTTGAGGGATCCTAATTACAACATGCGATTGGTTTGATGTGAGACGTGCTACCCACTACACGACCAACGAGGAATCGGCAGTTCAGGACCAGCACTGGCGTGCATTAGGTGTGTGCCAGAGTTGAATTGGAACAGGCGATTCTGACAAGGATTGGCATGGACACGACACACGATAAGGCTGAATCTTCTCATTTCAATCGAAATAGATGATGACTGCAGAACCAGAACGATGCAAAGCCTGCTGGATATGGAAGAACTGAACATAATGGATTTAGAATAGGCACACATGTGGATGTGGACCATCATCCCATTGGCACGTTTGACAAGACTATTTAAGGCATACGATACCATGTCTGTATTCAGAGCCATAGCCAATGCATACATGGCCCCATACTAAACTTCGTATGACCAACCGACAATGGAGCTTTGTCTTTTCCAGAACACAAACACGGAACCCACACCATCGATCATCACTGCAACAGAAATGGCCAGGGCCGTGTGTTGGGGTAGATGCTTTCAGCAGTGGGGTCGTAATGACGTTAGGCTAATGATAATAGACCTGAGACATATCAACCCCGCAAGTATGACCTAGATGGTGGCCTTGTTTGGGTGCCTAGGGATCAACTGCTGGTTCCCAAATAGCCAGGAGTGGTGGGTCGAGTAAGCAATACCCAAGGGTGCAGTAGTGGTGGATGTACTGATCAACCAGTACACAGACTGTCACCCAGCCTTCACAAATAAGTTCACAAGAACAATGCGGTAGGTATATAGGGAAGGGGAATCTGCGGAATAGAGAGCCCTCACCAAGTACCTGAACCAACAGCTACAATTATCCAACACTCTCAACAACATTCAGAGATTTTAATTGCTAAAAGCAGAACTCCACTGCCTCCTGAATGACTTTGTGCTTCAAATCCGGAAAACATATCTTCACTGGCCCAATTGTCTACATGCTTCCAGACTTTACCGAAACATTCGAGTTCCAGGATTGAAGGACTGACAACACCTTCGTACAAAGAAATAGACCTGCTATCACAATCTTAGTCAGATCATGGGACGCAGTACCAAAGACAAATGACAAACTCATCAGGGAACAACAATTCGGAGACAACTAACTCACTGACATCAAGCATGACTGAGAGGTCGACAGAAAAGGTGCCGATAAGGAATGGGACTGCATAATGGATGAGGAACTCAGGAATGAGAAATGGGAGAAGCGAATGCGACAAGACCTCAAGGCTGCTGAGTGGATCAAACCCCTCAGCCAGGTCCGGCAAATATCGGCTGAATTACCAACCAACTGTCCCGAATCCACGTTCGATAAATAGAACACCTCCAGTAGCACATGGTGAATGTCCAAGAGGACGGCAATCACCCGTATAGACCAGGACTGAATGTGAACGTATTGATGGAAATTTGCGGAATATCCATAGTCAACCCCCGGTTCATGCGAGAATCCCAAAAGTACCTCAGCAAGCAGCACACCAGAAAGCAATTGTAGCAATGGCTAGAGCCAAGCAAGGGGAGGAAAGATTTGATAGACTCATGAAGGAATATGCCAAAAGGCATTGGATATGGGGTATGGTATAGTGGTCAATTGTACAGTGGTGGATTGGACGCATGATGGTTTTCGGAATGGAATGGTCAATGTCTTTCATAGGCAAAATAAACATGGGTGAATCAACGGGTGTCCATATTGCAGTGAATGCCCAAAAGGGGTGTAGGCAGCTGGAAAGACTCTTCCGAACACGTATCAGCAACCAACTATTAAACCAAGCATGAATGTGCCAAGCTATAATATTCACCTATCCATTGTACATAACAAAAACCCAGGGACAGTCACCAATGAAATTGTTAACAATGATGGTACTATTGGTGTAGAGCACCAGGAACAAGTGGATCGGCATGATGGCTATGGTATCTATGCCGGAAGCACTCAGCCGATTCAATTGGGCCTGACACGACCAAATGTTACCACAGACAGAGAGGCAGTTGGAAGCTTGTCATGGGAAGTCATAAGTGGAATAACGGTGACATCATTAACTGGCAGACTAGCAATCCTTCGATAGCTCAGACTTGAGGCAGCAAGCAATACCCTCACTATGGTGCAACTCGACATGTTAATGACCAGATTAAAAGAGTCAAAGCACCAAATCGGAAAGGGAGTGATGTTGTAAAGAGAGATGACAAAAAACATTGAAGAACTAGAGGAAGAAATGAGGGAAGCCCCAACACCACAATGAGTCATCAACTTGAAAATCCTGGTTGGAATCCTGAATCAGGAAAAGGCCAACACTACCAAACTGAAGAGTGAACTCGACAGGGTAAAATTGGAACTGGACACCCGACCACCAAAGGGAACAGAGCCAGAACAGGTCCAACCCCAACTCATAACACTGCAGGAACTGCACAATAAGATAGCTGAGGCTAACAAAAAAAATTGCACTGTATAGTCAGAGGCCGCAATCGACCGAAGTGCAAAAACCAACAAGGTCCATAGTAAGGGAGCCCAACATGTTCGACACAACCAAACCACAGAATTATTGGGTATGGGAAAATGCCGTGCAAGGGAAAATTGAGGCCAACTGGGACTACTTGTTCCCAAACAACAATGTACTATGGGAATTTCAATGCGGAACGTTAACTCAGGATGTGGCATTACAAGTACGTACGACCCATTGGACGAAGCGAAAAATTACCAAAGACATGCATAAGGAGGGAACCAACCCAGGGCTGGACTTGGAGGAGGTGTTGAAAGGGTTCTTCACACTTGTCACCAGGCATTTCTGAAACCCGGCCTTGTTCATAATGCCCAACTACCAATACCAACAATGTACCCAGGGAACCCAAACCTTCCAGCAATTCTACCAAGAGCTGTCACTGTTGGCAATGCAGCTAGGCCTGAACATGACAACAGATGAGTTCAAGTGGTGGTTGCAATTCAATTTGGCAACATACTTCAGAGATTGAATAATCAACAAATGGTACAAAACGGTCGACGAAGCAGTGGATGATCTCCAAATGATAGACACAGAATACAGACTAATCAAGGTAATTAAAATCAGGCAAAAGACTGAATGATCTGAGGAACATCCGACCGAACTCATAATCAGCCAGTTGAAAAACGTGATAGTCTTCATACAGAAGGCCAAGCTCGATGAAAACCAGCAAGACAGAAATAAATACCCCAAGGCCTTTAACAAACAGAAACCATGAAACGACCAGAGGACACCTGGCTTTATTGATGAACCTTGCCCTACCGGGGATCCCTGCAAGTACCAGGAGTCCCATTCTTTCTGGCAAAAACATTGAGCGGGCTTGGGGTAAAACACCAGATCCCTTGGGGCGAGCCACAGAAGGACCGGCAAAATGCACCGACTGAAAAGTTGCCGAAGACACACAGCTAAGAAAATCTGCGGAGGAACAGCAAAATGTTTCGCACAAATGTGGGACTACTGATGCCATTATCAAAGCAAAGAAAAAACGAAGCTCATCATAAGCCGTAAAAGCACCACAACATGTGCACTGAAGACTTCGCCATACAACACAACATGTGCATCGACCCAACCAAGAAATGACTCAGAACTTACGGGCAGATGAATGGTTGCATGGTAAAAGCGCTGGGAACGGCGAGGTGGAATACGAGAATACTCGGACATGAAATGACAGTCGCATTTGCATTTCTACCAGATATGGAAAAAGATGATGCGGTCCTGGACTGCACATAGCTAGGCAAGCGGAAGGTTAAACCGGACTTTCGAATGGGGGACCTGGAGGTAGGGGGAAAATCACCCTATAGGAAAACCCCTCAGTGGAATAGCCAAACACATGGTTGAGACAGCGCACATCAAGCAAAGAAAGTCTATGAAAGGACAATCATGGCAAAAAGTCATACCTAAAGTATACCACAAGTATGGGAACGCATTCGACAGGCCATCTGGCTAAGGCGAGCTCTCCAGGAGCAACGAGTTCGACTGCGAGCTAAGGCTAATAGAAGGATGGAAACTCTAGACAGCCAAGTACAAGCCTAACAGGTCACAAGCCAAAGCCAAGCAGCAATAGGAAACCATAACCGATCTTCTAAATAAACGATTGATACAACAGTTATGGAACCCAAGAGTTACATGTGCCTTGGTATTCGCAGCATAAAAGGATGTGACCAAATGATACTATCGGAATTACCAACAGCTCAACAACAATATGGAAGAGTATTCATTCAAGATCAAGATCATGGAAGGCCTGCTGGAGAGTGCTACTGAGTATTCTGAGTACAGCAAGTGGGACCTGAAGGACACTTTCCACACAGTGCCAATGAAGGGAAAATCGAAAAGATATACAACTTGTAAAGGACTGGGAAGAACATTTCAGTGGAACGTAATGCACTTCGGACTAATACAAGCCCCAGGGATATGGTCCGCCTCTGTAGCATGGGTATTTGACAGAGTTCAGTTAGAGAAAATGCGAAAATGGGAACTCCGTACGATTCAAAATCCCAGGGAATAGTTGTATGTCTATATGGACGACATATTAAGATACTGGAAAACCAAGGCAGAAGTTACGAGGTACAACAAAATCATCCTAAGAACTTGTGAAATACACAGGTTCGCAGTACATTGGAATAAGAGTGAACCCCATAAGCAGACGGTACTTTTCTGCGCATTCAAACTCAGCCAGATTGGAACCAGGATAGATGTGGATAAGCATAGAGCCATAAGTGAGTATCTGAGACCCACCAATGCAAAAACCAGAATTAGATAGAGAGCAACTCAACAGTTCAATCGAAAGCATTACGCCCAAGTCCATGAGATCATCAAACCCATTACAGGAATGTTTAAAAAGGGGATAAAGTGGCACTGGGGCAACGAACAGGAACAAGCTTGTACCAAATTGCTGAAAATAGTGCCTGGGATTCTCCCTAGGTACAACCCCAACTTAGACATTCATATTAAAATGTATAAATGATCCCAAAGATAGGCCACGGTATATTATCAAGTGGATCTACAGAGGGAGGACAAAATCCCAGAATTCTGATGAGGTCTGTTCAAAGACGCCGAGTGAAGGTCCACGACGTTGGAACAAATTCTTGGCAATAGTAAACGCGGCTGAAGGACACTGGTATTGGACATTAATCAGCAATATATGGTTCCACCTTGATCATGGGGCACTTATGGCGTACACCAAGCCGCTGTTAGTCACCCCCCAATTGTGGTGCAGGATGGACAACACACTATACGAACTCAACCTGCAGATACAATATCAACCGGGTGACGAGATGCTGGCGTACAACTTCGCACGCATGAATGGAGACAACTGCGACGGACGATACCAAGAGATACTTCTACCGGAACAACACTTCAGCCCCGAGGCATGGAATGTTATAAGTAAGAAAGCTTCAAGGTAGGGTAAGCAGCCAGAGCAGCAAGCACTACCTAATGGGGCAACTGACAAGACAGAGATAAGCTCGGCCGAGAGCTATACATCTGGAGATCGACGAGTCGTAAGGCTGACGACACACACAGGGGTGAGTGTCGGCAACCGGAGGAATACAAGGTGTGGGATATTCATGCACAGACATAAGGTATTAAAAGAATTCGAGGTGGATGGAAGGTGAACGAAGCCAAGCAGTCAGATCGATGAGTCAAAGGGGAAAACGGAGCTCATGATAATCAGCTGGCTGACCTTCCCAGACCAACTCCAGCCTTAAGCTGAATTGTCCTCCATTATTCAATACATTTGTTATTCTTGCTATGATATCCGCCCCGCGTAACTATGAGTTGTGATAAACTATGTCAGATCAAATTGAGCTATTACTCTTCCTGACGTCATCAACAGGCTAAGGTTTCCCAAATTAATCTTTGCACATTCAGAAACTACAATCCAGACATTACTACAGGTTGTTGACATTGTGCTTGTTGTATGAATTCACAGTGCTGTTTTACCTCTATTGTTGCCAACAGTTCCAACCCGCGAGAATGGATCCAGCTTAAGGTTGGGGCCTAAACCGAGCAGTTACAATGGGTTTTACCACACGAAAACCCGGACCGTTGCAATTGGGCCTGTTTTATCACCAACAACCCGGCATTTCAACCTCCCATTTTTGTCTCCAAATCACTATTTGAGTTCTGATCGTATCATGACATGATCAAGATGTAGATTGTGCAGGTTAATCCCCTCTTTCACCTCTCGCTCACAGATTGGCCATACGGCCCACATTTGTGAAGTTGCCATCGAAAACTCGCGAATTTTGCTTCAAATTTGCGCGTATTTCACAGCCCCTCAACGAACGACTGTTGGATTGCAAATCTGAATGCTACAGGTGAAAGAGCTCGTAAAACTGCACAATCTGCGTATTCATCATGTGATCATACGATCAGTGCTCGACAACTTAATTACAGCCAAACCTGTAGGAACCGTAATGTTAGGACCACGGTCCGGTTCCAACCCGGCCAAAAACCCACGGTTCTATGTCCGGTCCAGGTAACAATCCGCCAAGACAAAGCGGGTCGGGTTTTTGGACGGGTCTGGAACTGAACCGAACCGATTTTCCGGTCCAAACCCGGACCGCTGGCGGGTTACCCGGACCCGTTGCTAACACTAGTTATCTCCTGTCTCTTTCCCCTCACTTTTTCTTGAATCTCAATTTGGTATTGGTTGATTTAACCCAGCTTAATCTAGCTTAGTCCAGCCTACTATCTGATGTATACCACACACACGTTGATTTTATACAACCACACACACTTGACAAAGGCCGGGGGTACGAGGCCAGTCACATTTCGTTTCTCGAGTGTTAGTACTAATGGGTTTCCGCCGCCATATATCACATTCCGAGACTAGCACACGCACCAACAACCCACTCGTGCAGATGCATGGCTGAGCTGCTCCTCGTGGGATGCAGTTGCTTATCGATAACGGCTGAAGATGCAACTGGACCGATGGGTTGTAGTTACGTTAACTCCCTTCATCCCCGCAACTCACGCCAAATCCATCTAGCCAAGTAGTCGGTGTTATTTTGCTCCTTGCCCAGACTGTCTCCTCAAAGCTTAATCGAATTGTCTGGTATACGAGAGCAGACTTATTTACGGACACCTCCCAACGAGGTTTCGTTGACAAGTCCACATCTTAGCCGTGAGAACTCATGAATCGCGATCAATTCCAACCGACACAATTATGACTGGCACTCCAATTCGCACAGCTCTAAAGGTCGACCTCGACACTCCCGCTTCCGATCAAAAAGGCATCCACAATCGCTGGCACCCCGAGTGTGAGTTACATCTCCTCCCTGGCTCTTCTACTAACTCTGCGCAGTGCCGTTTGTCACCTCCATTACCCCCGGCGAAATCGTCAAAATTGAATGCCTTGACTGTGTTGGAGGGAGTATTGGCAACAATGACTGTGCAGACGATGTCAAAACCTGCGATTTAAGTGGGCCTCATTTCCTTTCGGGACCGTTCGAGATTGTCGGTGCCCAGCCCGGCGATGTGCTTCAAGTCGAAATTCAAGATGTACAGCCGTTTCCAGAGCGCCCGTGGGGCTTTACCGCGGTTTTAGATAAATCCAACGGCGGCGGTTTCTTGGACGAAGAGTTCCCGCAAGCTGCGAAAGGTCAATTGTCCTCTTTACCCTCACCATTAAGTAGCTGACCCGAAGACAGCAATATGGGATCTCTCGGGTATCTTCTGCAGTTCGCGCCACATTCCTAGAGTAAAGTTTGCAGGGTTAGTCCACCCGGGGATCATGGGCTGCGCGCCCTCCCTGGAACTATTACAGGAATGGACGCGAAGAGAGTCAGAGCTTGTTTTCACCTCGCCGCTTTCCAGCACACGCTGCGTTGCGCTCCTGCCCGAGCTGCGAAATGTCCACGCAGGCTCCGCTTCCGCTTCCCTTGCTGAAAGAATCGGCAAAGAAGGCGCACGCACAATCCCAGGTCGTCCGGAACAAGGAGGTAACTGCGACATCAAGAACCTTTCCCGTGGCTCCAAAACGTTTCTCCCAGTCCATATCCCCGGCGCAGGCTTCAGCGTAGGGGACCTACACTTCTCACGTATTCCCCTTACATCTCTCTTAAGACCGTCCGTTAACCCTTCGTAGAGGGCGATGGCGAGATCTCATTCTGCGGCGCGATCGAAATTGCGGGTGTAATAACAATAAAGTGCGAAGTGATCCAAAACGGAATGCACACACTTGGGATGAAATCGCCGATTTTTATTCCTGGCCCTGTTGAGCCACAGTTTGGGCCAGGGCGGATGTTGACATTCGAGGGCTTCTCTGTTGATGAGAATGGACGTCAGCACTATCTTGATGTTAACGTTGCATACAGACAGACTTGCATGAGGGTTATTGAGTATCTGAAGCGATTTGGATACAGTGGGGAGCAGATTTATCTCCTTCTTTCGTGTGCACCGGTACAGGGGCATATAGCAGGTGAGATCCGTCGTGACCCATGGTTATTACAGCATAGATTGATTGCGTTTAGGGATCGTGGATATCCCAAATGCGTGCACCACGATGGGGATTCCGATGGACATCTTCGATTTCGATATCTCGCCGCAGGCCGCGATTGCAGATGGGGTCAAAGTTATGGATATGGGAAGCTGCGCATATACTAGTGATCGCAAGTAACTAAAAGGCGTTGTCCTACGCAATAAATAGCGAGGTGCTTAACGGTTGTTAATATCTTCCTCCCATGAATCTCCCTCGCTGTGAACAGCCACACTAACCTGAAGGCTGTTTCTTCTGGGAGAGCTCGAGCATTTCCGGCAATGCTTATACATAAGATGTAACTAGTATAGAATAGCAGGGGTATTAAGTTAAAGTAATTAACTTTAGATGTTGTAGTGGTTTATTCTCTCTTCTTGCTCACGATCAAGGGGTGGTGACCAATCATCGTTGATCGCCAGTACTACCAGCAATTTCACCACCGATATCTTATCCAACACCTCCTGTGTTTCAAGATGAGATGGCTTTGTGCAAAGTCTACAACTTCCAGCTGCAGCAATTTCTCTAAGGGGAGTCAAGCCCGTATCCTTGCGTAGTGTTTGAGGTCTTTTTCTTTGTCCTGCCATAGTTCGGAGAGAGGCCTACCCCGTAGCTACACTTCAAGTCCAAACTGGATTCATATACTCAGCACATCAAGGTATATAAAACCGAGTTCTTTCTGCCTGGACAGCGTTGTTCTCTGTGGCGTATCCACCCTCGCAGTAGTTGTCCCATCCGCGGTTCTTGCGGATGTCCCTGGAGTATGTACTCGTGCCACGAGACAGTTGCAATTTTATAGCTAGGCCAGTAGGTTCTACATCACTCAGCATAGCCGTCCGTTCTGTTATGTTAAGTGTATAGAGAATTCCAGTTCATCCTCTATGCACGGAGGTTCGAAGAATGTAGGACCAGCTATTTGGGCGGCGTCGCGTGACAAGCGGGTGCGATGGACATATTTATCTTACCCTATAAGAGTAAGGTAAAACTTATCCCTTATAAAACTAAAGTTTGTGTATATGGCTTATGAAAGCCTTAGTGAATGATTCTGTATGGCATATATGGAATGCTTCTCTATTTAGCAGGGATGATAGTCAGATTCTTTTATAAGGCTCAGCACATTTATTGTATAATAGGTAAGTACAGTTACCGCCGGACCAAGGAGTTAACCAATTGGAATGCACGAACCTGCTCGACCCCGCCGCAGAGTCAGATACTGAAATGTCAGAATGAAAGTTTAATTCTAAAACCCCTCCAGGACAATTTTACGCTTGTATTTCCTGTGCGCAGTCGTATTGAATAAACTTCTAATTCACACTTGGGTCACTCAACCAGCCAATATCCCAAGTGCTGCATATGTAGACCTGACCGAACTGATGGTAAGGCATCCGGTAGGGCATAAGGTAGCTCTCTTGCATATATCTGAAGTCTTTCTCCTGTCATCTCTCTGTATCATAGTCTATACACACAGTTCTACCCATATACGTAACACCCAGAAGGAGTATATATGCCGCACACTCGAACCCTCTTCCACTTTTCTCACTAGTGTTTTTTGCCTTCTGGCTCAGATCAAATGTATTGTTGCTGTTTAATCATACTGTATTGACTCTAATTAGAGTATGACAGGACCCTGATAATCCCCTCCGCCTCCGGGCGAGCCGGCTAGATGGCGGAGCTCCCCCCCCCGCTACCCTTGATCAAATGTATTATGTGTTTGTTCTTTTCAGTTTAATATCAGCAACATCAAGTATTCCTAGCTTCATTGATATTCTGTACGCTCTAGAACCCGGGAACTGACCACTATGCTCGCACATGTTGGCTCCCACTGTTACCGGTATTACACTTTCTCCGGTTGATTTTTCTATTGTAGCTTTGGCTGAATACGAGAGCACGAAGGAAGGAATCAGTGCATGAGATTTCACTTGCATACGCGGGATGCGAAATCGCAACAGCCTGCGAAAGCAAATTCTTAGCTAATAAATAACGAGCACAACCCTTTGTGGTCATACTCAGTGTGAAGTTTCTTAGCTTTCTGTATTAGACGCTGCCGCTTCATTCATTGACACAGTTGCGAGACTAGTTCATTTATCTCATTCAAGCAACACAACTTATGAACATCAAATCCATACTTATTGAAATATAGGAAACATAAATAGCACCAAAGGAAGTCCGGTCCGACAACTGGGATTGATAGATCAAGTTGCTCCATAGCTAGCCTAGCCAAGACTCCCCCGCGAACCCCAAGTAATCAAGTAACTCCTCCCAAGAACCGCTTCCTAGAACGAGACCCTCGGCCGAGCTCTGCAAGTCTTTGCATGCTTACTTTTGTAGTCAGCACGCATCTTGATTTTCTTATGGCAGTATTGACAAGAAACGGATACCCCGTGAACCGACTTCTCGTGGCGAAGGCGGTTGGTCGAGGTACGGAACACCGCCGTACAGTGGCGACATCTATACTGAGGCTGCGTCGCCCGCAATTCTTGTGTAGCAGGCTCAGACGATAAGGAGGTGGTCGTGGTAGTGTAAGAGCAAGATCCTGATGTATTAGGTAGGTACGAGTAGACGAATGGGCTAGGGTCTTCCATCTCTGATGTTGATAACATAGGTAACCCATCTGGCACTATGTCACTATACACGAGCGAACTAGGGGACCAGGTCAGATGTAAGTTCGAGAAGTCGTATTCGCCACACGGCTTCAGTCCTAGCTGATGCAGATAAGACACACAAGCTGCACAGAATTGTAGTACTATTGGGATTTTATCAGCCTATAGTTGTCAGTCTATGGTATTGCTTCAGCCAAGTCGAACGAAAGGTAACTCACTGGAACATCGTTGCACAGAACGAACTCAAACTCTTGAATAGTCTGAATTGTCCCATTTTGAACCATCTGTATCAACTGGCCGTCAAAAGCCATAGTGTGAGTTGGTGGAGCGAATGATCGAAGTGCATCGGCAAAGATGCAGCATCGATCAAATTCGACTAGAGAGAGAAGAAGCAGAGGCGAGAGACCGGGAATATGGATCTCTGCTCTGAAGTCAGTTTCTCTTGGGTAGAGTGCATCAGAGTGTACCTGATAGAAAACATGAAATAATTATGATGACCATGACTATGTCACACATTCTCATTTCGTGATCATTGATTCCTGGATCGACCGCAAACTGGTGAGCTGGAGTCCCTCTGTAGTTTTCCAAAGTATAGCGGGCTGGAAAACCGTCCTCAAGAGATGCATAAACTCCAAGGGCCCCCAAGGATACATTAGCCAATTGTTTGACCTCATCCGCATCCATGCCATCCTTCAAGATCCTCTCAGTATATGGCAATTCCCCAGCTTCGTTTGGGAGCGCTTTCAGCCAATCTAGCAGATATATCGGCATCGCACTTCCTACCCCACGAATCCCCTCGCGTGGCTCCAAGGATGGCCAACAGATTTTAAGAAATCTCTCAAGCTCGCTTCCGCAAATTTGGACCCATTGGTCCACAGCTTTGCGAAACTTTGGCGAAAATTTTGCTGAATAAGACCCAAGCTCATTCTTTGATTCAATAGACCATGCAAGAACTAGAGCAGCAGCAGCCTCCCCAGCGGTGGGCGTATTCTTCCGAAGATCCTTTGCAACTGCTTTCAGAGCGTGCTTCCACGTTGACTTCTCAGAAGAAAATGCTCCTTGAATTTGAGCTGTGAGTGTGCCACCGTCACGATTGATCCGTAGCTTCTCTTCGACGTACTTCCACCGCATTACAAAACGGTCGCGGACATCCCTCATCTTCTCCCATTTGCCATGAGAGTGCTTTTCGAGGATTTCCAGAGTCGCCCGTCGGAGAACTTTCATTGTATAACGCCAATCGCCGAAAGGCCTTACGCATTCCCTATGATTCCAGAAGGCATACCAGAGAGTTGAATGGATATATTGCTCTACCAAATCCTTGAATCGATCTTCCTTGTGCGGTGTGAGGTCCCGAAACCAGAATTCGCCCATTGCTAATTTCTCCACTTCATGCAGGAAAATCCCCCAGTAAGTATTGATTACTTGATAGTGGGTAGTTCCGTTCCTCAATCCAGCATTGTTGAAATTGCCACACAGAGCTGCCAATATCTCTGCTCTCGATATATTACGAAATCGACCGGCAGCTGCTTCAGATGTCATCCACAGCAGCTTTTGAAAAAACCAGAGCAACGATGAATCCTCCAGGGTTCGATTAAGTATGTTAGTCTCGTCTAGATCCTTGACGGAATAGGTCGATCGAAAAGCCATGAGATAAGCCTAGTTATAATAACCTGCGGTCAAACAACTAGTACGCTTTGAAAAATGATTGAGACTTACCTGCAATTCCGCTGCCTGCCATGACGTACTATTACAGGGGTCTGATGTGTCATGTCTCCATGCCTCTGGAATTAGTCAGTACTATTACCAAACACGGTCAGTCGCGATGGTCAAACCTACTCCACACATCCGTATCTGGATATTTCGCAGCCAAATTAAGGTGGTGGGTCTTGCACATCAAGCCACTGTCAGCTACAGCGTATTGCACGGTAATGAGTTTCGAGAATTGATATACCTGCTGGAGACGGCGATTCACGGCTTGCTCAGGTTGCCGAGTGTTCAAACACCGACCCTTTGCACGAGTAAGTAATGCCTGGGACTGAAAAAAGATATATTTTGTGGGACAGTACAACCTGCTCTTTCCCACTTAGTGGACTCAATATCTTATAGTCCGCAGGCTCCGCATACGGTTCCAGACACTGGCAAGGCTCAAAACCATTGCCACGCAGACCTGGTTTACGCACGTCGGAGCGGAGGTTGTCTTCAGTAGTCGAGCAACAATCTGGACAGAACCGAAAAGGGAGGCACATTGCCACAGGGTAGTCACTGCCGTACTTGTACGACATTTTTGGATGGAGGCAGCCAAACAGACAGTGTGCGAGAGTTGGCTCTTATAGCAAACGGGTACTCAGGATATAATGCTATTTTTGTTGACGGCAGGCAATACCTGTAGAAGCCTTACGAAGTGGTATGGTTAAAAGCTTGTTCATCACGACCGTTGTAGGGCGACCAATAATGATAGCTTAACAACATACCGCATGTCTTGTCTCACCGAAAGGATGATATCATGCGATATTACCACTGCAGTACTTTTGCCAAGGAATTCCTATTTGCCAAGGAATTCCTATTTGCCAAGCATTCCTATGTGCCAAGGAATTCCTATGTACCAAAGAATTCCCATGTCCAAAGAATTCCCATTTACCAAAGAATTCCTATTACCAAGTATTTTTCAACAGTTAGGCTCTAGTCAATTTCAATTACTCACATCGCAGGCCTCCGTTTGGACGCGTCGTCAGTGTTTGAATGTGGTGACAGAGTCTGAAGGGGACTGTTTGGAATGGTAGCGGAAGAACTAGCTTCTTCTCACCACACCCAGATAGCACCTGAATATATTCCTTCCTAATGTACTGAGCTCATATTGCGGGTCACTTGTGTCCCGCATTCACGTGGGAAAGCCCTAAGAAGCAACCATACATCTTCTAAAATGATCCATACCTCATGCGAACCCTCTTACATTTTCTTGTTACCGCGATGCTTGGAACTAGGTTGGTTGTGCAGTTGTAGGATCACACATATGGGATTCAAGGATTCTATGTTGCGTCCCCATACGGAGTCGTTCCTTAGAAATCCGGAGTACGCAACAACTGCTAACAATTGATTTTAGGATCCGAGTTTTTGGGTCGGGTAGCAGCCCTGGGACTGGCTCGGAGTTTGGGGATTTCTCATATCCGGGATTTACTCTGGAAGGCCCCCAAACCTTATGGGAATTCTACGGTACTCTCATCACTCCATCTTGTATGCTACACTTATTGGTGAAACGTGGTTTGGCTGATCGGTGTAGTCCCAATGCTTTTTTTGTGTCACTATTATGTCAAAATGATGAAGTGTCCCAATCTTATCCCCCATTGGCGCTCCACCGCTGATTCTGCGACGAGTCCATATTTATGCTGACCACCCACCTAAGGTTTTGATGGTGATGCAATCGAATCAGATCCACCACTTTACCACCAACCAATCTAATTAACCGTGAGGCAATAAGGGCATCCCCACCCCATTACCCCATTAGCTGTAAATTTTACCGGCGAGTCATCGCGTGACATTCAGCAAAGCAGTCGGATAAGTAGGCTTTTCATCTAACTTAATCTCCTCATACTGTGGACTTCTATGGTCTCTCAAATTTTGCCTGCGATAAATATCCCATCGCCAGCTGTGCATGTACCTGCTCTATCCCGAGCTCGCCGGAAATGCATCGACGATTGGGACTGGGCGCTCCCATTCGGGAGTCTCGCCGAAAGGAGCCTCTTACTCTGTATGTAGTATGTATGGGGGGTATTATTTCCATATAGTACTCTATCTGTATCGGATATAACTATTTTCACCCCTCCATTGTTTGTGTTGCGATATAGAGGTGAGAACCATGTTCGTATATATAGACATTAAGTTCGTCGAATTCTCTCGTACCCCAGACTTAGGTGGATGTTACGCAGCCTTGCAAGCTCAGGCGGCTCTTGTGTCACAAGCGAGGTACGAGCTACAAGCCAGCGTGTAGGCACGAGACAAGACTTGTTACTGAGAAGAGAAAAAGATTTGACATATATATTGAGAATCTTGGCACTCTTGAGACCAAATATTCAACTCTTCGGGTATGCCTTGCCACCCTTTACCACGCTTGCCACTCCGAATCTTGGCACTCTTGCGACCAGATATTCAACAATTTAAACAGATTTAACATCGAATGATGAGTAATGCACATCGTTCAACATGTCTATTGTAGCCTTCGTCCTCTTTCATCTAACCAAGCGCATAGGACATCATGCAAACCTCGCTATCGAAGGCTACTTGGAAACCCATCTGCCCAGCTTCTAGGGTACCGCCGATTTGCTGAGGCAGACGGACTATCTCAGCGTCAGGGGATCTTCGAAACACTGTTGTATCAGTCAACGGCCTTCCTGCCGACTATCCCCTACATGCTCGGTTTCCTTAAATTCGGATCCACTTCCTTATGGGTGTAGTTGGGCCAATATCGCCGTGTGGCAAAACCGGTGATTAGCTAGCTGGACTTCCAATTGAGTGATGCTAGAGCACCATACTCTGGGCAAGCATGTAGACATTGTTGTATGCACTTTTGTAAGGGCTGCATAGAGGCCGGTAGTAGGGCAAGGAGTAGAGCCCTGGAGGGTGGGAATGAAGTTGAAACGATGTGAACAAGGTGAGAGGGTAGCGGAGGGAGCCCACAACTTTACTTTGTTTTTACTTTGTTACATTAGTAATTCCATTGGAGTGGGAAGGAGTATTGGGAATATATATGTCATGGCCGCAAGCGGCCGAATACAAGATGATTACAAACAAACAGCGGCCGGTAGTGTGTAAAGTAAATGAGGAGTCAGCACCGACATGCTTTTGACATCTCTCGCTGCTCACACTATCCCCAATGTGACTATATGGCGTGGAAGGAAGTCGCCGATACACTGAGGTTGCCGAATTGACTCAGACTGTAGGCTCAAACTCGTAGACTCGTACATGAGTTTTCACTCGCCACTGGCATTTCCAATCATGTACTTCCATAGACTTCCACAGAGCTCTAGGCTCTCTTGTATATAAAGACAGAGCTTTTCCCTTAGATAGTTTACCAGACATCTTCCGCTTCACATTTGCAACACCCAGCATGATGGGATCGCCACTGGAACCGAATCTAAGAAAACTGAGCGTGTAGGGGATAACATGCCGTGTAAAATTGTGGTTAATGGCTTTGATAAACACGTTGTATTGCGGGACGTGCTTTTGGTTTTAACCTTATCCCGCAAAGGCGGAAGCTGGACTCCATCTGTGGTACTCGGCAAAACTCCCCGCACCAATTCTCAAACGCTGCGTGATGTACGATCGATGTCCTTTCTGCCCAGTTTCAAACGGTAAAGCTACAGATAAGAGAAGATCGTTCTACGCCTAGAACAGCGATATTATCCAACACGTTAGGCTAGGAGGCAAGGTGACGGTGCACTATGCACTGCCGAGAGTATACTGGACGGAGCTGCTTAACATGTTTGACTTCAAGCTGGAGTCGCAGGAGGCCACACAACGCCGCAGTCTTGAGCTATAAATGAAGAGCGGCTTAACTGTAGGGAGAGGAATTTTACCTCCTGCAGCCTAGTCGTCGTGTTGCGAAGCAGCAGTACTTCGAGGGCTGCTTGGCGCTTCTCTTCTGTACGGATCGTCGTCCATTTGCAGAAGCAAACTTGCGTGTGCCTTCATACTGTCTTTTGGCCAGGTGCTGGCTGGGCTACTGTAGTACTCTCTTCAGTTGTGACACTAGTGAATGGAATACTGAACAATTCAGCCGACCCGCTCACATTTTGGGATATCTTTGATGTCTTTGTGGCCTGTACGAGGTATATTGTCCCCAAAAGTGACACTTATGCGTATATGGGGCACTCTACTTTCATGTCCTTCCACAGCTCGAGGAACCTTCGGCACGTCTTCGCACTAAAGATTTATCTTTCTCCTTCCTGTCGGTTAATGCCTGTGATCTTGAGCGGGTACTTAAGACACAATTTCCTTGCATAATATTACTTCCTATGATCGCATCGATGTGTCAAACATCACCGACTTATATAGTTAGGACTTCATGGCACTCTTAACTATTGACCAGGTACTCAAGTCGCGAGATGAGTACACGCGGCGCTCATTTCACTGTTCCTGAACTACCACGTAGACGCCGAACTCCATTAGCCTTCCTCCTAGGTAGAGTTGATTTTGGAGGTGCTCGAGGCGGTACGACTGCTGCCGATGACAACATCACCACCGCGAGGGGATTTTGATCCTGTTGAGGTGAAGCTCTTCACTTGGGGTTCATACATTACGGCTTTTGATAAAGCGTGGAACATATATCAGCGCAGCAATTTGTTCACGGAATCGCGAGGGGGTGCCGGTATGAGAGAACGACTACGTAGCTACATTATCGCCAGCCGGCCTTTTCGGATCCGTAGAATGGGGGACAGGGAATCTATGGTGGAGCAGCTGGAGAAGTTGAGTCGTTCGGGTCTGAATGAGTACGAGCAATATGTGGAGTGGGTCATGGCGGAGTGTGATAAAATTGGCGGGTCACTGATCATGGGGTTGCTTTCTTATTGGCCGTATTTTTTGGCGTCTTGTTTAGTCTGTATCTTTGCGGTTTCTTCTCTAGCTAGGACAGAAAGTTTGGTAATGGCCACGCGACCAAAATACTGGGTGGATAATCACGGAAAAAGTAGCGGACAGTGACAGGCACTGAGTGAGTTTTCTATGTAGCAACCAGGTACATTTTCCATCCCATTACATCTACTCCAACCCTCGTTTGTGAAAATACTTAACTTCGCAATCTCATTGCCAAACCTCTGCAATATTTGCGTTTGCATGCTCCATCAATCAATCATATGTGTGCTGATACCAACTTGTGAGAAGTCCATAGAATATCAACCTCCTTGATTCGAGGACTGCCTTCCAGCAACAGATCCAATTTCGCACAGTGAAGACCTCTCCCAGCAACAACCCCTATACCCAATATGTACTTCGCTTCGTCGGCCGCGATCGCTTAAGTTCGACGATGGCCTGAATCGGTAGCCTTCCCTCCCAACCCGTACAGGCGTCATCTATTTGATTTCATTAGCAGAAGGCAACTGGCAGGTATCAATGACCTACAATGAGTAAAATACACATATTCAACCACTACGGGCAGCCAAGCCAAAAATGCTAGAATTTGCCCAAAACCGAATTCATTGTCTTTGTTGGCGTTACCGCCATATTCCTGGGATTTTCGACGTGCACAGAAGAAGCTCGCTGCCAAAAACCATGATAGAGAAAGGCAGACTGTAGCTACTAGCCACCGAAGGAGACTTTGAAAGGCACCCCTTGCTCGAAGTGCACGAGCCACGGCCAGATCGCTCGCAGGTGGGAGGCCGCAGAGGCAGGAATATATCATACTCAATAGCATGCCTAGCGTGTTCAAGAATTCAAAGATTCCGACGTCAGATAGTAGATTGTGAAGTTGTAACTCTATTAAGTCCCTTTGCTTCTGCTGTTTTGAGAATTTGGCGCAGGCCCACTTTCCAATGGTGATGCTATGTCCACTAAACTCCATGAATGCGACAATATGCGGAATTGTGACAAAGTCCCATGTGCCCATCATGTCCAACTCGCCTTTGCACATTGGGGACCGGAAATCGGAACTCGAGTTAATATGTCTCACAATCCACATCGCGTATATCGTAGTTGAACATAAGGATACCAAACCAACCCTTAACCGCCTGCGACGTAGGTTCTTATACGAGAAGCACAGTATAATGTATAGTCCGAACAAATTTGAGTAACAGACATAAACTATAAGGAGCTTTTCATAGAGTGTGGTATTGCGGCGAAACATATAGATCAGAGCTGTGACTGCAATAGCCAGGGCAAAGAATGTTGCTGCATCAAGAAACGTATCGGTGATCCTCTTTATAATGATATTATTCTGACGCCATAATGCAAGAATCTTCGGAGGAAAGGGGTGGGAGAAAATATGGCTGGCTGTCCGTGAAGGCCTTCGACGCCATTCGCTTATATGGTCGTATGGATCAGGAACGTTTGCGAGATAACATAGCGTAACGAACATGAATTGGAAGATGTATGCGAAAAACATCTGTCAAATCATTCAATCTCATGCTTAGATATTAAACTACCGTGTGCCTTAGATCCATGGAGTACTTACACCGATGCCACTAATATCGGGATTTCCTGTAAATCCCACTGCCTCGACACATAGACTATGTGAACAACTTTGCGCAGCTTTCTCTAGCACATCAATATAAAGCTGATCGACTCCGCCAAAACCCAAGAGATCCCCTATAGAGAAGTTCCGTCCATCGATATCATCGCACCAAGTAATGCTGCTAGAGTATATCTCCGAAACAAGAACACTCCCCCAGATATCAGTCTCAGTCCATGAAATGTCAGCTGTGCTGACGGCCGCATCGTACCAGCTGCAGTTTTGTAAGAGACCGCGATGGACCCCTTCTAGCAGTGGCAAGGGGACTTGAGTGGTGTTCACGCAGTCGTACATTGCTTTTGTCGCGGAAGGTCCTGTGATGCTTCTGTGAATGGCTGCAGAAATATTTTCATAATGAGAAATTGTGGCCTATTTACGCTAGGGTATTCATGAAAGCAGAACCACATTACCTAGCACTATAGCGGACACCAGTTTGCCTCCTTTCTGTCATGCACAGCGGCACAGCGGCACAGCGGGTGTTGCCGTTATATAAGATATCTCATCCTCAATGTCCATTCAATCCTCCTAACCCGCTATTGGCAACGTTCAAGATACCATATAATCCGGTCCAACTCGTTACTTTCTTAGTTTGTAGTTACAGCTTGCTTACCAGATGTCAGCAACATCGTTTTTTTCGTTTTACCAGTCTGAAGCCATATGGCAACCCCAGAGAGCTGAAACCCCTGCGAAAGAAGCTGCATATTCAATCTCCTATCCAACCTGTACGTGCTACAAAAGCAACAAGTTAGTCTAGATTATACAGTACAGTGTGGTGTTACTCGAATGGGACTCTACAGGAAATGCGAAGACTTTTCGTTTTTTTCAGGGGCATCGCCTCTCGGCGTCCACCTCCACCATCAGCGATAGCTAAAGAGATTCATGTAGAGCCCCATTCGAGTAACATCCCAGTACTCGCTGCAGGCCTTGGAGTACGGGGGTTCACTTCAGTCGGTTCTGAAAACTGACCTAATAACGATTACCGATAACTCGACGCATAAACCGGTTTGTGCGAACTAAACATATTGCATTTCTTATACAACTTTCCAGAAGATTCTAAAAGGTCTAAAGTAACGTCTAGTTGAATGTGAATAATGCCAAAGTCAAAAGGTTGCAGGTTCCCTCCGGGCCCTATGAAATCATTTCGAAACATCAAAAATATGTCTACAGACTGTTTGCCATTAGAGTTTAGCTAACTCCGCGGAGCTCTAGAGATTGATACAACGAAACACTTGCAATGACATATCGAAAATAAAAGCTCCAACAAATACCCAAAGCTAGGAAATAAAGCTCAGGATAGGTCCGAACCCACTTTCAGCTCCTTAGGCATATGGCCTTCCCTTGATGCTCTCAAACTCGCTATGCTCCTACTTAAAGCCACGTAAATTTTCATATCTACCTTTATTTGTAGAACCATTACAATTGCAACAGCACAGTAAAAATGAAAAGTCCAAACAATACATAATTTGGCACAAAAGTTAGCTAAAACGCAAGGTAGGTCTACACTCGCCTTCAGCTCTGATATTGCTTGCAACTTCACTTAAGTTCACAAGATTGCCATACTTGGATTGGAGCCAGAAAATTCCCTAAAATAGTAATAATTAAGCAAAATTTATTACTTAATAAAGGAAATAACTGCCAAGCGACCGGTTTGGCTGCTAAGATGTTTATTTGAGCTTCAAAATTGTCTGTTCGGCAATTTTTGACCTATATGAAACTTTTTGTTAGGGACCTTTTTTTTCTGTTGCATACAAAAGTCCACCTTATTGAAATACATCAACACTACAACCAAGTCCAGGAAAACAAAACCAGCTCATAGATTTGTAGAGCAGAGCCCAATGAAGCGATTTATGAATAGAAAATCATAAAAAGTGTTTTTATGGTGTAGTTAATAGCTGAGGCAGCTGAGGCTCAAAATCCTCCAGTTTAAGGAGTCGCCAACTATATATCAACGCTACATGCTAACGCTAATCAACTAACCTTTCTCAAAGCTGGCATATCTTTGAACGGTGCGATACAAATTTCAGGACCCACGCGCAAAAACCAGTAGAGTTCTGTGATAATTCTAAAAGGTAGTTACCAGTATATACCTAACCGCCATACACCCAGAAAAATCTCAATCGTAGAACTACCCGACTGCTTCTAAAAAGCCTTCAGCTCCTCAGAACTAGAGAGGCCATGTAACGCTCATTAAAGATAGCCGCTAACCCTCAGACTTTAGCCCTAAATTGCATCAACCTGATCACAACAGCTTTGAATCGCCTTACAATCGCACTCTACTGAGTGTCTGAATGAGCTGGTATGAAGCGTTCTGAACTGTGGTATCCATAGGTCGTCTTCGACAAACTCTTGTAAAACGGACAGCATATGCATCTCAAAAAAACTAATACAATGACAACAAAACGAAAGGGAGTCCTCGTAATCAGGACATATCATTATCGGGCCCGCGTATCTCGAGTCTAGATGCTCGATATAAATCTCATACTCCTAACGACACAAGCCACCACAGCACTGCACGTACCCAAACCCACAGAACACGGGTGTGCGGGGTTTTGATCAATGACCACGGTTCTGTGCCCAAAAGGCAACACTAGAGTATCATATGCTGGTCACTCAGACAACGCTCAGGATTGTAAGGCACACCCCGCACGGATGATTCAATTTTCGCCAGTTGATATCCTTTACGCAATCATAGGCCACCATAGCATTTGAGGCTACTCTCAGCAAACTGTCATCTCTACTTCAGTAATTCTACAATAATATCTGCTCTGCGATCCGGTAACAAAACTCGACTCACATCCCCATCCTCACCCGTTGACACCATTCATTAACAAGTCCTTTGTAATCCCTAGGCTTATATGGGCTCAGCCATTCAAGCACAGCATTACGTTTCCTCTTCGGCTCCAGCCCAAGATCCTTCAACAGCAAATCGATATAGGCCGTATACTCAAACGTAATATTAGGACACTTCTCTCCGAGATTTAAATACCGCTTCCGGAACCATGCATTGGCTTCAGCAATCTCAATGCGCATTTCGTCGACAGGAGGCAAGCGTAATTTGCCCTCGAGATACGCAATGGCCCATAATGATTGAATCTCGGAAATCATTGCCGTGCCGGAGGTGTGCATTGTCCCCACAAAGGCGACGGATCGATCGCCGTTAATGGGTGCTGTGAGACGATAGAGGCGGGACTGGGTTTTCTTGCGTGGTATTATGCAGTACGGCGGTGGAGACTGAAGCATCGGGAAGGAATGAAGGACATGGGCCTCCGCAGCGGCATCGAGTTTCGCCCACTCTTCGCGAGTCTCAACTGGAACAGTGTCGACGGGAACTGGAATCCCAAGATTCAATGCAAGAGGCGTGTTAAACCGAGTATCGTCACGGATCCATCCTGTGGCCCAGATTAGAGCATCGGCGGTCAGTGAGGTGTCGTTAGAGAGTTGAACCCGGTGGTCTGTGATGGAAATTATCTCCGCTCGGTGCACGGTCACCTTATCGCCTCGGTGGATGTAATCAAAGAAATCTGTCTGGCTGATGACTCCGGTTGTCGTTGATCCCGACCAGAAGTGCCCCAGCTCGCCTAGTTCGGGTAGCAGCTTCTTACCGTTCACGCTTGAATGTAAGCCGTGCTTTTTGTATGCTATGTTCGTGATTGCCTTCCACCAAAAGCGGACTATTTGATTCCCCAATGTGGTGCCGTGGAGGAAGCGGGAGAGCCAGGTTTTGCGGTTGTAGATACATGGGTTCATTGCCGCCACCAAACGCATAGGACTTAGATTGGCGCTCGTTTGACCCAGAGATTTGGCTGTAAACATTGACTGTCTTCGTGTCAGCAGTGGCAATATTGTATCGGTGTGCATATGCTTCTCACCCCAACCCCTTGTCCAGTGGTCCGTATCACCCAATCGACATGTTTCCCGGAAGATGCCGCCAGGTATACAGCGTCAAACCCTGATTTGCTGCCACCATAGACGACCACCCTTTCGACTTTGTCGGACCGCAGAAAGTCCTCTTTCTTCTTCAATTCAATACTATGGAATGTAGGAATTACACTCTCTCCAGAAATTGGAACCCCGGGAATAAACGGCCTCGAAGTAAGCCCACTGGCGACAATAAGCTTGCGACAAAACACCCTTGGGCTCGTCGGGTTGCGAAGATGCAGCTCCCATCTCTCGCCGTCGTCCGCCTTTCTGATAGTCTCAACAGTGCAGTGATACCTAATCCGCCGGTGCAGATCGAACTTCTTAGCAAGAAGGTAAAGATAGTACGTCACATCCTCGCCGAGAACATATCCCTCATCGGTAGTCCCGCGCTGCTCCATCTCCAAGTCGGAAACTTCTAATCCACCCAAGGCATTGTGAGTCCGGAGACCGGAGTAGACACGGTCTTCGCTCCATGTTCCGCCGAGGGAGCCGGCACCTTCAAGGATGGCGATGTTAACGCGAGGGGCGACTTGTAGGTAGCTGTGGACATTAGCGGGAATTTGGGGGCGGGAGGGGAACGTACGTTTTTGCGGCGACGAGGCCAAACCATCCCGCTCCGATCACAATCACGTCTAACGTCTCCTCCATTGTGAGATGTGGCTGTGAGCGTAGAAGGCTTGCGAGGTCAAGTTGGTTTTGTTGTTGGAAGGCGGCCGCAAGAGGAAGGTGCAGCAGGTGCCGAACAGTTAATTAAATATGTGTCTCAGATGCAGGAGACAGTCACGAGATATCTCACCAACGAACATTAACATCTCCGTGGACGGCACTCTTAAGGTTCTCTTTATCTGTATTATCAGTACACACTACAATATAAAAGCCGGCTCACACAGCATCACTGGAGCGTTTCTAGTCGCCCGCAGGCTGCGGTAGGGTCCCCCAAGTAGGTTTAGCTCTAGATTATTCTTGACCTCAATTCTATGGGTGAAGATTTGTGACCAGCGTACGTTACTTAGGTAGTTTGCTCCATATTCTGCTGGCATATGATCGAACTAGTACTCGAAGGCGACCGAACATGTTCCCATTCCTGGGAATCAGCCTACTACCACCGAAACCCGGAACTGACATGTACCACGAATACGAATAACATGCAGTACATTTAAAACTCGTGATAGTTCCAAACCAACCAATCGCCCAGGGGAAGTGGATATCGTACCATGCCCTGCACAACAGTGCGTTGTAGACTTCGAACTTTGGTAGTGTTAAAGCACCTGACTTTTATAGAATCTGGCGTTTATAGCACCCAATACTGCCAGCTAAGTAGCTAACATCAGTTCTTATTTCAGGAGGATTCCCGCTCTAGAAATGCAGGTCTGGTTCCTTGGAATACAGCACACCGGTTCAGTCAGGCCCATGGACGACATTCCAGAAGTTCGACTTTCAAACCCTACCAAAACTCTTCCACTTGTCCAAATGATGCACGACTACGCATCCAGTAGACATCTAATAAAATTTCTACTAAGACAAGCAAATGCACCAACAACCTGCGCAACACGTAACACTCGAAATAAACCTCCGCAAAATTACATTTCTCTCGCAGTACAAAATGACACCCAAAACCCCACAACGCCCTAACACCAAAACCTACGGGAAATTCTGCCAATCCCTATAAATCTCCGCCATAGTCCTATCTTCGGTATCATCCTGTATGGCACTATGATCCTGCTCGGCCCACGGTGTTGTGGTGGCTGTATCCTCGTACTGCATCACACTATTATCCTCCATCCAGGGTGCGCTATATTCCTCCTCGACATCAAACAGTGTCGTATCAAGGATGTCCTGCTCTACTAGACCCGTATCCGTTTTAACAGCATACAGTGTCGGGGCCTCTCTCGCCCCAGCCTTCTTCCTGATCTTTTCCCTCTTCTCTTCCTCCGCGCTCCGATGCACGGCGTGGTGTCTCCACTCGACCTCAAGATTCCCGGTGTTCTTGACTAGGCCAAGCCGAACAACACCGCCACAATCATATCGTACCGCCTCCGTCTTCCGTCTCCCGCTTTTGCCGAGATTACATACAAACTCTCGTTTCCAGGTGCCATGGCAGAGTTGGCTGTGTTTCAGATTATACTCAAATCCATCGACTTCTTGGATAAGTTCGACGATGTGATTTGCGAAATGGCGCTGGAGGGTGGAAACGTCTGACTGTGCCATGATAAGTTCAGGCTTGAAGTTGGTGGCGATGTAGGTGTTCAGTTCTGCGACGTTGGTTGGGTATTTCTCGGGTGGGAATTGTATGGGCGGGGAAGGGAGGGGAAACGAGGGAGACAGGGTGATGGTGCAGGATTGCGGCAGTGGGATGAAGGTGTTATTGCTTGCCATGAGTTGGATGAGGGAGGATTGGAGCTCGGAGGGAGTTGCGGCGGTGAAGGTTTGGTCGACGGTGGCGGTGCGGGGTCGGCCTCTGCCGCGCTTCAAGGGGGAATCCGAAGGAGTCTGTGGGGTCTGTGGAGTCTGTGGGGTCTGTGGAGTCTGTGGAGTCTGTGTTGGTGTAGGAGAACAAGAAAGCCGATCGGGCCCGTCCAAAAGATGTTGTATTAGTGTAAGAGTCGATGGAGTGGAAATCTGAATCAACACTTGTTAGCAACATCCTTTGGGCGCATGTGGCCTGATGACTTGCCAGATCGTAGCGGACGGGCGTATCCTGTACCGGCACCTTATGTAGAGAAGGAGGTGGCTCCATCATATTGTTCAAATCACTAAAGAGACTCTCGATGTCGATTGGACCGGATTTACCGCCCTCTTCCTCTTTCTGGCCATTTTCAATCTTCTGGCTATCTTCAGGCTCCGGGCTCTTTTTAACAGAAACACCCCGTGCGTGACCAAATGCAATTGCAGCCTTCGCCATGATCTCTGCTGGAATCGACCTCCCCAGTGTTACCAGTTCCCGTTCCAATGTGATCCATGGCGGGACCCACCTAAAATTTCGCCTATTCCTCTGGCGTACAACCTTCAGCTCCTGCTCGCTAAACAGTGGAAGTAAAAGGTCTCCCTTCCGACCGGTGCCAAACTGCCTCCGACGGTCCCTGGTGAGCCTGTCGGAGACCCCATCGTTTGCTTTGTTGGGCGGAACAGGTGCAGATGTTGATGTTGGTGGGGTTAGTGCTAGTGCTGGTGCTGGTGGTGGTGCTGGTGGTGGTGCTGGTGTCGCAACCGGAACTGTAGGAGTGGACGTCTTCCACTCTGCCTTGACATCTCCAGCCTTCCCATATTTCTTCGGTCTACTGCGTTTACGCTTCACCGGAAATTTTGGCGGTATTACCGGCGCCGGGGTATGGGCGGGGATGGGCGTCTGAGGAGTGTCATCCGATGAAGTAGTAGCACGCGTGGCGGCGGGTGTGGACGTGGAAATCTGGATGTTTTGCTGTAGTTGTTGCGAGCCATGTTTCCCGGACGACTTTCCTTCAGCTTTCTCTCTTGCACGCTTCAGTTTTTTATAACGGTTGAGGAGCACTCCCCGATTATTATTATCGCTTTCGGAAAGTGATTGCGGCGCCTGGTAATTGCCGATTCCGCCCTTCTCAGGTCCGATGGTTACTTCCGGCTTACCTTCCCATTGGTGCCGAAACAGATGCTTATTGCTGGGACCTCTACCTAACCCTTCAAGCTCGCGGACTATCATGTGTATAGATGGATTCCAAGCAGAACTTTTCTTCATCTTCTTTCGTAGCTGTAGCAACTCTTCGGGGGTGAGTTGATTCCATGGCAGCAGCAGCCGATCGCTAACCCTAACTGGACTATGCACAGAGCTTAAAGGTGGGGATGTAGTGTCGCTAGATGCTCCAGCTGTTGAAGAAGTAGCTGCGGGGAGAGTAGCTGAATGTTGGCCTATCTTGTAAGCAGTAGAAACTCTACTTGGTGTTAACGGAACCGGATTCTTCCTCGGTCTTCCTGGCCCTCTTTTAACTGGTAATTCCTGTGCCAAAGGACTAGCACTTGGCGGCTGTCTAGCAACTGTTCGGCGCGGTCTGGCGGGAGTCGCGTTTGCCTGAGTTGCGGCGACGCGACTCAATCTCGTGCGTTTCGAAGTTCGAGCGCCTGATGCAGGGGAAGCGACTGCGCTGGGCATGTTGATACCCGTCGCGTTCTCTCCCAGCACCCTTTTTGGTCTCCCCCGCTTCCTCTTTACTCCTTGCGCTGGCCTGGAGATTGTAGTCGGAGCGCTCGAACTTTGTACCAAGGACGGTAGCACAGAGCTCTGCGAGTCTAGCTGCTGCTGCTCCTCCGGTTTGACCATCGTCCGAATTATGAGGCCGCCGAAGTTGACTATCCTCTCCACCAGGCTGTAGGCTCGGACATCAGCACCCGGCGCTGGAGTTGACGTGGAAGGGAGGCGAGATAACTACCCGGATTCAGTCGAGGAAGAGGAGGCCATGATGGCAAGGTCAAGGCCCGGAATATCGTTTCGTCGTGGTCTGTTGTTCAATTGAAGTTGTTGGATGGTGTTCGCGGGAATGGGCGCTATTCAGGGAGCCTGACGTTGAGGTGCGGCTTGAGGTGCGGCTCTTGCCAAGCAATCTAAGATGGCCCATTAAACGGACCCATCCCCTGACAGCTCATATGTGAAATGCTACGGAGATGAATGAACAGCATACATCAATATACAAGAAGGCCCACAGTATGCTCTTCAGTGTACCCGTGAAATATTGCGTAGCAACGACTACAATTCTCATTCGTCTCCTTATGAGTCATACGTTGTCACTCGCCACGTGATAATTTATGAAGCTCTCGAACGGCAAACGACGTGACCTGTGACTCGTTTGCGGATTCTGTGCAAGTTGCACAGCATTCTTAACAACCACAAACAGTGTCTTACACGAGGGCTGAACAGACAAATTCATACTTGGTCCATATAGTTTCGTCGCGAAACAACCCAGAAAGTCTCGTCTACTAGAGTGCTCGAGCAACTTCAAAGGTGAATGATAATTACCCAATCATTGGCATATCATAACCTGTAACTACCCATACCATCCCTTACACCACTACCTCTGCGTTAATTTACCCGTCCCCATCCTCCACATCACGAAACACCACCTCAACTCCATATGAACACACCCCACATCTATTCCCATTAGCCCTCTCCCACTCCCCTGATCACAAAAACCTACCCAATCCATTTTCACGCCCAGAGACTCTAAACTCCCAACTATCCTCGCTCGCCAGCCTCACACACACTCTCCCATACCTAAGCCTCAGTATCATCTGCGATAGTCCCGTATCGGGATTCGCCTCTCCATCAGGTCAAAATACGCCCTTGGATCGCCTCTCTGCATCATAAAGATCTCTGTGGTGTTATCTTTCTGCGTATACTGCTTTTATTAGTTGGAAGAGGGTGGGGAGGATGCTTCTCCGTTGATGACGGCGCGGATGACGACGTTGTTCCACTACCACTTGCGGTTGGTTAAGACGTCAGCGACGAGGGGGTGGTTTGCGACGGAGTTTCCGGAGGGGGAGAGGTACACTGAAGTATCGGTAAGGCTGCCATTCATGGGAGGGGAAACACGAAAAATGGTTGTCGCGACCGCCCGCTTTCCAGAATTGCAGGTGGTGATAGTGAGTGATAGGATAGGAGGCGTTGTGATCCTCGACAGCGAAGGGGCTGGCGATGTCGTTGGTTAGGAGAAGGTTCCGCACGCATGCTAGGGAGAGGGGTAGAAAGAGGAGGGTGAGGAGGTTCATTGTTGATGCTGGAGATATGGCGAGGGTGAAGGAGGTTTATAAATGAGAAGTGTTCGACTGCAATCCCATGCTGCAGAATGCTGCAGCAAGGCGAGAGATATTACTGCATATATTTCGTATGCTAAAAACATGTTCGTTCGGAACATCCAAAATTCTGACCTGCTGCTGCTACTTCCAGTTTAGGACAATGAGCAGTTTGAATAAAAGCTCCGTCGTTCTGACATTGGTGGGAATGTGATTACTAGATTGAATGGTGTTGAGTTCATGGTTGGTGGTGAGGGCATTGGAAATATGCCCATATTGGGCCAATACTACTCGATGTTTTTACTATCCTGTGATGTCCCGACAAACGCCAGCGGCTGAATCCCAATTTATCCGCCCGCAACCTACCTACGATCTACCGGCAACTAGAATACCCCGCATTCTGCATATCGACAACACCTCTGCTCCGCCTTTCGAACTCCAAATGTTTTCTAAATTTGATTGATTCAACGCCGAATTCACTCGACAGCAATGCCACGCATAATCGACTCCCACATCCACCTCTTCACTACCGCCGACCTCCCACACCTATCATGGATGACCGCGGACTCCTCCCTCAACGCTGCGCACTCACAATCCGAATACACGCGCTCCTCCTCCTACGATGTATCGGGGTACATCTTTGTTGAGACCGACCGCTCCTTCCCGCTTCCGCTCACCGTCTCCCCGTCGACCTTACAGCATCCGCTGAAGGAAATATCCTACGCACTGTCGCTTTACACCTCTTCTGCCACGCCGGCACTGTTAGGGATGATTCCGTTCGCACCGGTTCCGCTTGGGAGCGCAGGGATGCGGAAGTGGTGGGAGTTAGTGCTCACGCTTGGGCGCAGGGAGACGGTGGAGGGGATGGTTCGGGGAGTGCGGTATTTGGTACAGGATAAGCCACGGAGGACGCTGACGGAGGCGGGGTTTGTTGACGGTGTGCGGTGGGTGCTGGAACGGGGGTGGGTTTTTGAGCTTGGGGTGGATGTGAGGAGTGGTGGGATGTGGCAACTGGAGGAGGCGGTGGAGGTGATGCGGGAGCTGCCGGGGGATGGGTGGGTTGTTATCGGTGGGTTGCTCTACGTGGTAGATGAGTAGGGCTAACGGGTGTAGGACATATGGCGAAGCCGGATTTGCATATTCCTGCGGAAGAGATGTGGGAACGGACGCATGAGTGGCGAGGACAGCTACAGGCGCTCGCGAAGTATCCGAACGTTGCAGTGAAGTTATCGGGGGTGTTTTCGGAGTTAGATTACGATCAAGTCACGGCGGATGTGGAGTGTATCGCGCAGCAGATCCTACCTTGGGTACTGAGCATATTCACCATCTTTGGGGCACCACGGGTGATCTGGGGGAGTGATTGGCCGGTGTGCAACATTGGGTATGGAAATATGGTGGGGCGTGAAAAGCAAGATGGGGCTTGGGAAGCGTGGAGGGCTGTGAGTGAGAGGTTGCTGGAGTTGCTGGTGGAAAAAGGAGATTTGACGAAAGAAGAGGTGGGAGGTGTGTGGGGACAGGTAGTGGCGAGAATATATAAGTTGGGACTGTAATTATAATTTGGAAAGAGATAATGTTCATATCCTCCTACTGAGGTGCACGTTATTAAGGACTGTAAGCTGAGTTAAGCACAGTGAGACATCACATATCATTGCTCATTTCTAGATCTCGATTGTGAATCAACAGGTAACCAGTAGTGTTTCACGTGAGATACAACGTTTAACATTCGTTGCGCAGCCAACCCATCCATTTGTTTAGGGGCGCCATTAGTGCTCGACTTGGGAAGAGACCGGTGGAGATATTTGAGACGTCTTGTCTCGTTGACCGTCTTACATTAACGAGTAACCGACCACTGAAATAGTACGCCTATATTGCACGCATTAGCCATATCTTTAGCTCTCCAAGACAGTTTGCTGTTACTACCACCACCACCCCGACCTTATGTATCTATGCTGCAAGATCTTAAAACTCCGATAACTCGAGAATGTGAGACAAGATGGAACTTTGAGATCCATTTAACGTAGCTACATTGATCTTCGGATCCCGGGTTTAACGCTTGCTAGTGGTACGAAGTTCAGCCAAAGATGGGGACTATCGAATGTACTGAATACAAGGTGCAGACCTTAGAGAGTTCGTCTTCCAGTTGCGAGCCGAAAAGGGTCTAGCGTGGATTATCTCCTGCGCAGCTCTAGAGTGTTAGTCTCGGAGTGTGAACAGTAGCAGTTTCCCGGACCGGTTAGCGTAGTTTTAGTTCATGATAGACTTGAGTGGAGCCCCACGATCCTTTTGTTTCGATCAATTCTCTCTCTATTTTGCTGTACTCGAGCACTAGTTCTTTGATCGTCAGCACCGGATTGCGCCGCTGCCCTACCCGTCGATATCAAAAGTTCTCGGACACCCCTTTTCAGGAAACAATCTGAGACATCACCTAGGAGCACCAACTGTATTTAGTTACCATGAGGTCAGAGATGGAAATTTTGCACAGACCCATGTGATGTTATAACAAGGAATCTGATCAAATCAATCAAGCTGCTAACGTATTTTACGGTCTAACCGCCCCCAGCCTAGCAACCAATTCCGCGAAAAAGCACACAAGCGCAAGGAGTAGCATTGTTCATTACCCAGCTCACAAACTCAATTTTCACTCTTGCCCCACAACATCACTAGCATGGGAAGAGTGTAGTGCAGAGATGCAGCGATTGCCAGAGAGAATGAAATTCGTGAAGCCAAACATATGTACCATACAGGTCTTGAACCACCTATCTGCGCTACTGCTTCAACATACAATATACCATATGAAACCTTGGGAGACTGACTCAGTGGAGTACAGCCAAAGGGTGCAGCATATTAGAAGATGCAGCTGCTGACTCCAGAAGAGGAGAAATCAATTGTTAGGTTTTGTGAAACTCTAGATGACTTGGGACATCCGTTGAAAAGGAAGATCGTTAAGACATTTGCGATATCCCTTCTACCTTCACATCAGCGACAACAACTTGGTAAACTGTTAGGGGTTCTCCCTTAACAGTGACTTGGTTACTGGATGAAAGTCCTAGAAGGGTACATACCATACCCAGACTTTCCAGGCAGAACTGTTGTATGCCCTTTAGCGGGAGTTCATGCAGGTCACGAGATGAATCAAACAGCCAGTGGTGAGCAGGCCCAGGACTGTGCGAGACATCTTTCACTTCCAGATACTATGCGGGACATGCACAAGTATACGTGCACGGCAGTTGATAGTCTACGCGAGTAAGAGGGCTCCGAACCTCCTTCCTGTAACGGGTTGGATAAAGGCAAGGCACACTCCGGTATTATGGGAACTGAACCCAAGAACTGTCTTTACCTAAGCATGACGTAACTGAGGGATTTTTGACATTGGCTAGCCAGAAGCGAACACCCTGCATTGATTTGCAGTCGTCTGGATTTGCAACATATTATATATGTGTCAGGATCTGCGTTATCACAGCACGGAGTGGTATCCGTTAAGCCTGTGAGTAACTACCGAATAAACTCAAAGATAGCGAGATGTCAAAGTTGAAGTTATGGTCTGATTAACGAACTGAATGATACGTGTCTTCTATGGGAAAGCGCAAGCACATCCGTTAGGCACCAGGAAAAAAGCCGCTAGGATATGTACTGGGCATCGCCAATAAGTCCCACAGATAAGTGGCTATCATTGAGGGATTTAATCATAGCGATGTGTCAAGGACTTGGGCCTAAGGTAGTAGGGCACGAGCTATAAAGAGATCACATTGTTCCGGCAATGAAGAAGACAAGTTCAAACAGCGACAGAAAAAAACGATACCTACCAGCGGAGAAATATCCTTATTTATTATTGCGTTTTTATGATACCTATACCTATTATATCTATACCTAGAATCCATTAGCTTTGTGTAGCGGCAGCCCCACACCATTGTTATCCCAAATAGCTTATGACGATAACCTTCGAGAACGACAACCATGTTATTGTCTATGGGCTTGAAAGGATTATCTCTTACGCCAGAGAGAATCAGTACATCTTCCTGGCGCAAAGTATTTGGTGGATAGCGTCAGTTATAGGACTACAGCAGGGATTATTAATCCACATTGAGAATCTGAAGAATAGGGAACCCATCATACCAGATACAACTTCAAGAGCTATATCAGTTACTCGTACAAAGTGCGATCAGAAGGACGAAGGGAAAGTACATCCTGATAGGATCGGCCAGACTGATAACGAGCGGGAAACATCGGTTACGCCTAGAGACCTTGCGGAAGATCAACGTCTCGAAAATATACATCCAGGTAGGATCCAGCAATTTGGGAAAGAGACTCCCGACCTAGAAGAGGAGTACGATTCCGAGCCGGATCGGCAGTCCCGTGCTCTCAAGGAGGCAGATCAGTTCTTATCGCTTTCCCGGAAGGAAAGAAAAGCATTCAGTAAGAAGAAGGCGAAGGAACAGCTATCACGGACGCAATCAGGGAAGATTATCACTAAACCATTAAGCAATAAACAGAGACAGTATTTGCAGTCGATTTCTAAGGATGCGATAGTGGAATACATTGCAAATAGGAAATAGGATCTACAGCCGTACGCACTAAGTACATATACAAGTTAATAAGTATATTATTAGAAGTGCTGTTACCCCCGTAACATAAACGCTAGATGACATGCTTTTTCAACCGCCTTCCTGCCATCACTACCAAGTTCAGGCAACATCCACCGCGAAAAATGACCTTATGCGACATGTCACTTATAGAGGAGCTGTTTTAGAGCCGGTAATCCATAGCATATTTGACGCGTTGCACAATGAGGTCCTACCGGCCTCCAATTTGATGAGATTACTATGATACATATGTGTAGTGTTAGCAACGGTTGCATTTTCGGACCGTTTCTATTATAGCGGTTCCATGAAAACCCGCACCTGGCCGTTTCGGTCCGGGTTTGTACAAAACGGTTTCCTCAATTAAGTCCACGAATATTCATCCGATAATTTAGTGTTTGGTACATGAAATATGCAGCTGCAGATGGTGCATCTTTTGGTGGTCTCCGATTTTTGATAACTTTAAAACTCAGCAAGTGGATTTGAGATTATTGTCATTTTTGGCGTAAAAACGAGGTTTTTGGGCTGCCGCTTGCTGAGATTTAAAGATATCGAAAATCGGAGATGGCCAAAAGATGCGCCATGCAAAGCTGCATATTTCACATACCAAACACTATACTCTCTAATCAATATTTGTGGCCTTAAAGTGATGGTTCGCTTAAAAAATCGTCGATTTTTGATGGGGTAAGGCTGTTGCCACGCAGACCTATAATACCCGCCGGGTCCAAAACTGGAACCGTTGCTAACACTACATATGTGATTATGGGTGCTTGATACTATACATCATGCTGCATTCAATGAAACTGCCAAATGGACTTCATTGCACGCTCCCAAGTACACTCTGAAGTACACTCCTGATTGCACTTGATTGTACACTCCCAGCCTGCTTAACGTACACTCCCAACTGAGCTCTCAAGACCCTCCCAAGTACACTGTGAGTATGCTTCCAAGTACACCTCTCAGAATGTTCTCAAACACACTCCCAAGAACGATTTCAAGTATGCTTCCAATTGCACCCGATGGTACACTCCCAGCCTACCTGGCTCTACCCTCCCAAGGACACTCTCAAGAGGAAAGACACTCCCAATCTCACTTGACTATATGTTCACATGTACCTTCCTGCATCCTCGATCCACAAACTTGCTGAGTTTCAGCAGCCAGGCACCTGATGTTGGGAAAGGTTCCAAATCCGCAGTTCGGGTCTGGGTCTGGGTTGGAACCGAACTGGAACTGTTGCAACTGGTCTGACCACACAACAAACCCGAACTGTTTCATTTGGGCCGGTTTCCACCAGAAAACCCGCCCCTTACATGTCCAGCATTTTTGCTGCAATTAAGTACTTGAGTTCTGATCGTATCACAACATTTTCTATATCTGAATGATGCATTATTAGGAGCTCTTTCACATGCTGGTCTCCGATTTTGACTCTGAGCAATATTCGGTGTGTAGCGGTTCAAATCCCGCGATTTTCGCGTGATTTTGATCGTTATTTCATAGCGACTCAACAAATACTGATCGCAGTGCAAATTACAGAGCATCAGATGGATGAGCTGCTAAAACTGTATGTTTTACATATAGACTATATCGAGATACGATCAGAACACGCAAACTTAATTCCAGCCCACAATGTACAAACCGCGAAATGAAACCGCAATCCGGATCGAATTCCACCAACAACCATCTTTTTTCAGTCCGGTCTGGGTAACAACCCAGTGCTGGTCACCCAGTTCAGTTCGCTTGGCGGTGCCTGAACCGGACCCGTTGCTAACAGTACAGGCACAGGAAGGCGTCAGTTGCAGGTGCTGTGCTGAAATGGCGGAGCTAGAATGCAGAGAACTCATCATCAACACTCCGCCCCACCACTCCTGGCATCCTAACGGAATTCGCAAGAAAAAAGCGGTTCTTGCTCGAGAAGCATAGAATGAGGGTGAGACCATATGATAAAACCCCATCAGCAACAACTCTAGTTTCCGTCAGAAACACCCGGGTGTTGCAGATGGCTCTGACAGCTCTCAAAGAACCTCGTACTCTCTGATGCAGAATTACATGCTTCCCGTCGTCCAGGTGACAGGTCAGGTTTCATACATACCTCCTCTACTTTGCATCCGGAATATGGTGATGTATATGCACCATCAGAATGACATGTGTGCTACACTCTTCACAGGGGCTGCAGTTATGCTGCAGCCATTGACACAACCCCTTGCGTCGTTTATGCCTGGCTCCGGCCGAGTGCCACATTTTACCTCTCTGCTATTGCTATATATCGGATGCCGCACTTTCCCCATATATGTTTAGCTTTGATATGTTGACACTGATTACAATAAAGTCTTCGCTTTAGATACATCGCTTGCCGTTGGAATTGCGTCGCCATTATCGTATTTTACAGGTCTGAAATATACTGTCTAATCTTTACACTCACTAGTACTCTTCCCTCAGTCCTCCACATTCTGGGTTGATGCATTATTGGCTTGAGATGTATCATCCTTCTCATTTCCATCTGCAAGGTCGCCATCCAGGCCATTATATTTGTCGACATCACTGGTTCCCAGATCAAACCTACTATGCTCTCAGTCTGCCACATTCTGTGTTGATCAATCATTGGCTTGCGATGATTCTTCCTTCTCATCCACATCCGCGTCGTCACCATCCTTGCCCTGATACCTGTCGACATCACTGATTCCCAGGTCAAACCTTCCAAGTTCAGTCACAGCCTGTCGTCGCAGGCTGGCGGCAGAGATGGCATCGCGCTCATTGATTTCGTCACCTTCATCTTCGTAATCCCCACTGCAGCCTGGCATCCCAAGATACATTTCATCATCCATGCAATTGTTGCCTATCGGGATATTTGGGTCAGTGCTTCCAATCTGGGCCTCCTCAAGCGCCACTTTGGAGGTCAAATAGTCGAGAAGCATATCATTGTCAACACGCACTGCTTCAATGCTGATAGCCACATCAGCAACAACCCTAGTTTTTATCTGAAACACCCAGGTGTTCCGGACAGCTCTGACCGCTCTGACTGAACCTCGTACCCTCGGACGGACATTTACACGCTTCCCATCCCCCAGGCGACTGGTCGCGTTGCATAGCAGAGCACCTGGGAGTACCGCCAACAAACCTGGGAGCGTCTGGGAGCACCTTCAATCACAATAGAGCATTCTGGGCAAAACAACATCCTCTTTGGGAACGCTGCTGGTGTGCCTGGAACTCATAGCTACTATTAATCATGCAACAATTTCTTAAACTCATGTATTCAGGTTGTATTCTCATCTATGTATCTATGTATCTATATAGCTACCAATTTACACAGGGTATATCTGGACTGGCTGAAGGCGGTGCTTGAGAGCAATTCGAGATGAGCCTGAAAATGACGATTGAGGGAACTCAGAGATGCACTCCAACGCCATGATTGAGCGAGTTTGGAGATGCAATTGGAGATCGAGATTGAGTGAACTCAGAGATGCACTGGGAGGCCGTGACCGAGTGAGTTTGGAGATGTACTTGGAGGCCAAGGTCGAGTGAACAGAGAGATGCACTTGGAGGCCGTGATCGAGTGAATTTAGAGATTCAATTGGAGATCGAGATTGAGTGAACTGTGGGATACACTGGGAGGCTGTGATCGAGCGGGTTTGGAGATGCACCTGGAGGCTGAGGTCGAGTGAACTCAGAGATGCACATTGAGGCCATGATCAAGCGAGTTTGGAGATATAATTGGAGACCAAGATTGAGGGAACTCAGAGATAGACTGGGAGCCTGTGATCGAGCGGGTTTAGAGATGCACCTGGAGACTGAGGCCGAGTGAGCTCAGAGATGCACATTGAGGCCGTGATCAAGCGAGTTTGGAGATGCAATTGGAGACCGAGATTGAGCGAACTCAGAGGTACACTCCGAGGCCGTGACATAGAGAGTTTGTAGATGCACTTGGAGGCGGAGATCAAGTGAACTGATAGATGCACTTGGAGGCCGTGATCGATCGAGTTTGGAGATGGACTGCGAGGCCGTGATCGAGCGAGCTTGGAGATTCACCTGTAGCAGGCTATGATCGAGCGAGATTGGAGGAGTACTTGGAGGTGGTCTATCTGAAGGCGGTCGGTGGGAGGTGCGCCAGGTACTTAGACTCTATTCATCAGTTAGTTAACTCAAAACTGTGGGGATGTAACGAGGTGACTTTACCTTTGAAGTTCTTATGGAGAACTGGCTGTTGGCGGTGGATCGGTAGGGAGGTATGCCGGAAGCTGAAGCAACATGCAGGGGTCAACTCGAAATTGTGAAAATGAAGGAACGACAGACAATCGTAGGTGTATGCTGTACTCAGTGTTAACTCATGATTATGGCATGGAGAGATCGAGAGGGATGACTTAACTTTGTGTTCTTGCGATGATGGTAGAGTTGTGGACAAGAAAGAGGGAGATGGGGGATGAAGATGAAAACGATATGGAGAATACGAGCGGCTATGAGAAATCAGGAGTACGACTTGTCTGATTGGGTTTAGAAGACCCTGTATCGATGATATTACCCGCCGGATTGGGACTTGTACCTGCAGTGTCAGCGATGTTCAATTGACTGGCACACCAAATTCTCTCAAGTCCGTGTTTCTCATGATGATTCCCCCATCTCCTCTGATCTCTCTCCTTCTTGTGCTCAACTTTACCATCACTTAAGAACACGAAGTTAAGTCATCCCTCTCTATTTCTGCATGCCATAATCATGAGCTAACACCGAGTACAGCATACACCAAGTACAGCATCATCCCAAGAACTCTCGGCGGATGTTGTACTCAACTCTCTACATTCCCACATTACAAGTTAACCAATGAATAGAGTCTCAACTGCCGTCGTGCCTCCCTCCAAATTGACCGCCTCCAAGTACCTCTCCAATCTCGCTCAATCATGACCTGCAAGTGCATTTCCAAACTCGCTTGGTCACAGGCTCAGAGTGCATCTCTGAGTTCACTCGATCTCGGCTTCCAAGTGCATCTCCAAACTCGCTCGATCACAGCCTCGGAGTGTATCTCTGAGTACACTCAATCTTGGTCTCCAATTTCATTTCCAAACTCACTTGATCACGGCCTCAAAGTGCATCTCTGAGTTCACTCGACCTCGGCCTCCAAGTGCATCGCCAAACTCACTCGGTCACGGCCTCCCAGTGCATCTCCAAACTCTCTGGATTACGGCCTCCAAGTTCATCTCTGAGTTCACTCGATCTCGCCCTACAAGTGTATCTCCAAACTTGCTCGATTACGGCCTACAAGTATATTGTTAAGGTGTGACAGTGGGTGTACAGAGATACAGGGGTAACGGAGGTGGAATTAGCGACACGGAGTATATATTCGGAAGACCCCGGGGTAGATAGATAGACAGCATCTCATTTTCGTCTCATCTTGTCATATAATGAAAATACACACTCTATCTTTCCCAACTTTTGGTCTCACTCGCTCTTTCGGAGATTTTGTGAATCCGTGCAATTGCATGGATCCTTACAGCCGGGTAGTATCATATCTTTTCGCCTTCTTCTTACGCTCCACGAGCTTAATGTGGAAGAAACGGGAGGGAAGATTTTCGCGGCGTCACCCATTGCATGGCAATCCCGATGCGAGCGTGTTCCCAATGAACCCATTCCGACGTATTGTCACAGTTGGCCACAATGCCAGAGTGTGTGTTTGAAATATGGGATCGACAGAGGGAGAAGAAATGGCGAAACAGTGATCAGGAGGCAATATGCAACGTGACGTGTGATATCAATGCCGGGTGCAGAGTATTCCGCAACCGGGGTGTCTCTGATGGCTCTGACTGAGCGTGTCCACTCCGACTGAGCCATTCCGCCCGGATGGAAGCATTCTTTGCTGATGCATATTAGGCGTGTGGTTCTCCTCCTGTTCAATCTGACGGTTGACTGTAGCAAGAATGTTTTTATACATTCTCTATTGGAAGCTCTCCGGTAGTGTGTTCCAGATATTCATCAAGAATGTACTTGTGTCTACAACTCCAGGCGAGGTTTACAACTTGCAACCTGTTGCAGTGCAGCAGGATGGGTTCTTACCACCGTCATTCATGTAACTGAAGTAGTTCGAGTGATCAGGTCTGTCCACTGTCAGCTTGACTTGGAAGCTTTCGGATGAACACCTTTGTTCTTTTCCCACTCCAGGAGAGTATGGCGCAACGTGGTGCAGGAAAACATGATCAGTGGGGAGGGTAAATGACCATGCTTTTTGTCAATCATGGAATTATAAAATCCATCAGCAGACTTACTGTGGTTATTCGCCCGATGATAAAATTTGAAGTAGATCAACCGTGACATTGCTTCCACCAGGAAGTAAAGGGGACGCTGGCTCTTCGTTTTCAGCTTTCGACTCTTTCTGTGTTGGATTTGGCCATGTACACCACCTTCCACATGCTCTGCTACAGGTAAAAGGTATTTATTGTCTGCAAGAAGGGCATCAATGAATTCCAAATACTCTGTGTCGGATTCAGAGTGGTGGAGATCATAAAGCTTTGCTATGTTGTGCCTTGTTCATTGAACAAAATGGGATTGAACCTTATCAACTTGTGTTCGAACCTAGTATCGGTTTAAGTGTGTAATATCCAACATAGGCTGTTGCTTCAGCATTCCTCTTTCAAGATCTCCTTTGTGTGCGCCTCAAATGCTATGGACCAAATATTGTTTTGCTATATAGCAGTGTTCCAGTACGTCTCTATTATCTGCCAGTGTGGACTTGAGCTAATGCTTCCACAACACGTCGTGTTGCATAACTTACCATCTCCAAGTCGCTTGAACTCTTAAACGGCCATCTGTTCCACATGTAGAGCTCCAGGAGTCTACCCCTTGCAAATACCAGATGCGTCATATCTGAGTGACCAAATCGATGGAAGCTGCTACTGCCGGAGACCATTGATCGCGGTGTAGACACTGCCTGCAGTTGCAGTTGCCACTACCTCTCTCTCTGAATCGTTTCTGTAGCTCGCAGTGGCAGTGGTTTTGTAATGATCGTGCGGGCTTCTGGATTAGGGATGGGGGTAGGCAGGTTTTCAAGACCACGGAGAAAAGTAGTTGTGCTAGGAATGCTGGATGCGGAGTTTCATACAACACGACATGTTGAGTCGGTCTGTGAGGTTCCACTGGGTGCTGGTGTGTTGCAACTGTTTGTACCCGACGGGGCGGTTGCAGTAATTCTTGACCTTAGCTGTGTAGCGGACGGAGTGGAAATCACACGTTAGGTGATATCTGCAATGCAAGAATTGTTCAGTGAAGATGAAGGGGGTGAGTTCTGACATTGGATTGTAGAGGTGACAGAATTCCCTCCTTGAGAGGAATCCCTCTCACCAGCCAGTACGGAAAAGCTTCCGTTAGCAGGGGGAAGTTGAGAATTCCCCGATGGCCCACGCTGTGGTGGATTCTGACAATAAGCAAGACTTCGAACATTTCGTACGACCGGAGATGTGTCTGGGTGAGTGCTTTGGGAAGGCAAAGTCTGATAGAGATGTTTGAAATTAGGAATATAGGAATACTTTCCGCTGCATGCCTATGTAATGGCGGCTGAGGTAGATCCCTATTTGAGCGACCATGGATGGATGCAACAAACAAAGGATACGCAGTGTAGACCCCGCTGGACGCTAAATGCTGATAATACTTGGGGACGAGATGTCTTCGAAAACATTCAAATATGTGGTTAACAGCCATCAGATCAAACTCAGATTAAACTCAGCATTGATATTCACTATTACGACAACCTCTAAAGGTCAATTGGCACTGCTTGAAGGGTGTTTATTCCTTCTTGGCACGATTGTCATAGTATTGCACTCGTTCTTGGCACAATACTTTGAACCATTGATTGTGTATATCTTCAGCTTTCTGGTGGAAATTGTTGGAAATGGTAGCGGGCGCTGTGAGAAAGTCCAAAAGCGATATCGTTCTCTCTACTCTAGTGGTCTCTCTATATACAGAATGACAAGGCCACATTGGCCGCTCCGCCATCGGGCGGACTCGGGCCTGGGGTTGAGCGGATTTCCAATACTCCCACTCCGTGAATACCCCGCCCATACAAAAGTCAAAGATAGAGAGAGCAAAAGCAGGAGACCAAAAGAAAGTAAGAAAGAAAGACTAAGTACAAAAGTCAAAAGAGACAGACTCGGCATCAAGCAGGATGCTTCCAAAGAAAAAACAATAAAACTGACAGCCCCGGGTCCATGCTGTGACCCCCTGCAACCCTAACCCTGCTCAACGTCACTTCAGTGACAACCGCCCGCGGTCAACAGCCATCAACGAGTAAAATCAACCACAACTCAACAAACAAACATGACAAAGAAACACAGTTGCAGCTGAAACTAATAGATGCCCATACCGGCACGGTGCTGCACAAATTTCTCCCTAGCCAGAGCCTTTGTAAGACAGTCTGCTACCATAACTCCAGTGGGAGTGTACTGCAGAGATACTTCTCCTCCATCAACCTTTTCCCTAACAAAGTGATGCTGAATATCATTATGCTTAGTGCGAGCATGGTACTCGGGATTGTGTGCAAGTGCAATGCATCCTTGGTTATCTGCGAAGATGGTGATAGAAGGGAGCTTCTGGCGATCCAGAATCTCACTGAGCAGGAAGCGAAGCCAAATTGCTTCCTTAGTAGCCTGAGTGAGTGCCATATACTCAGCTTCGGTGGAGGACAAGGCCACGGTAGCCTGTTTCTTGCTTGACCAGGAGACTGGCAATTGACCAGCCAGAAAGATGTAAGCACCAGTGCTATGGCGCGAATCTAGACAACCAGCCCAGTCACTGTCACTGTAGCCAGTGATCTCTGTATCCCATAGGATCTTTGGATAGTGGGGCTGGGTCGA
>Ga0307514_10000852_pt1 | contig 48967 bp, 38 predicted proteins | sample 16_EM_MG_FD_203088 | JGI IMG/M metagenome (GOLD analysis project Ga0307514, IMG submission 203088) | Populus trichocarpa ectomycorrhiza microbial communities from riparian zone in the Pacific Northwest, United States - 16_EM | ecosystem: Host-associated > Plants > Roots > Unclassified | place...
GATTAATTGCGCCTGCTATACATCTATTTATGAACCGATATTCACAAGCTACTTCTTACCATTCGCCCATAATACATCTCTAACTGAAACTCTCGGTCAAGCTACATAAAGCTGGTGAACCATTGACCCATTCTGTCCTACTTTTTCTTCCCTCCTTTATTTCTCCGCGTTTCAACTGCATTGACCGTCACTAAAACCTTTTCAGCCTGCCTATTTAACTTCAGTGTCGGCCGAACCAATCCGGGCGCATTTGATGCGGCGCTCACATCCTGCTGCTCTGGGCATTCCGGATCTTCGATACCATTGTTGTGCTCTATATCGGATTCATAGGCCGCTGGGCAATCCTCTTCACTGTCATTTGGATTATCCAAGTCACCATTCCAGTTAAGCCAATCTTCGGTGTCCGAAATTCTTTCAGGTGCGCTATCCTCATCTCTTTCTACTGGATGACGGTTGATTATCCGGATTCGGCAGACATTTAAGATTTGAGTTCTTCCTCCAGGGAGGTTCTTTGCAGACAAAGCTGGTGGCAAAGGTGATCTTGCTGACAATTTAAATGCAGCCGCACCATCATGTTGAAAGAGTGACCAGGATGCTTTGACGATCTCTTCCGGGTCCGAAATGTATCCTACGGCGCTCATCTGCTTGTTTTAAGCGCGAGATTCCTTCTCGGTAGCATGTAGGTTTTGGCTGCCCTGCCACATCTCCAAAAAGTCGTGAACCTTGGCCATTCTGTGCAATTTCCGTTCCTCCGCCTCTTTCTTCATTTCCGAGTGGTTTTCTGTATTCGTGGTATCCAATTCCGGGTCAGTGCCGGCCAAAATCCCTTGATTGGCTTGAGCAAACTGCCTTGCCACGACTTGTTCGCGAAGGGTCTCGCCTGTGGTTTTTGACTGCCTCCAGCCAATAACATCTCGGCCAAGGGAAAAACTGGCCTCCACTCCAACACCATGAGGTATGATTGAGAATATGTCGCACGCCACATTGGATAGATCGGCGTACTTTGAGTGCGTTTCCTCCTGTGGTCGCCACGAGTCGGTTATGTCTGGTATCCAAAATGTACTGCTAATCTCCATTGGGTTGGGGTGGTAATCATTGAGATTTGGATTAATTTGTCTCCAGTGCTTTGGTGCTTCAGGCGGCGAATTCAAATAGAGCCTGGCGGCAGTCAGGAAGCGGGCTGCGTGATCGCTACGTCCGGGTGTCGTCTCAGGCACATTGTTAGGCGTTAAGTATTCCTCATCATCGCTGGACGAATCATATGAATCAAAGGATGATTGATAGGACCCTGAAGCCGTTGCAGAGGGGACGAAATTACTGTTCTGTACCGTTTCGAGTTTATTGACCAGCACACGTCGATGTTTGGCGCAGTATTCATTCTCCACATACTTCAGAAAGGGCTCTTGGTATTGTGTAGTGTAGGATGTCTCGTCCTCAGGATTAATATCCATTCCCTTGTCCCACTTTCTAAATGATCTCAACTTCCGGAAAGGATCGAGGATGTGCGCGGAAATCAGAAGCATGCCCGTCATTGGAGTGACTTCGGCGTAGTATTTGGAAAGCTTCTGTCGAGCTAACTTCACAGCGAAGAACAAGTCTTCCTTCCATTGTGTCTTCTTCTTGGCCAAAGCACGCATCACGCCATGGATGTGATCGAACATGTCATTGTACACTGTGATGACGTGATGCAATGTGACTGTATGCCTCTTCAACATCCAAAGGGTCCAATATCGAAATGGCCTCAATACTTCCATGACATCCTTGACAATCGTCCATTCGTCCTGAGTTGTAAATAGCGGCCAGTATTCGCTGTATTTTAGGTTTTGATGCCACTCACGGGTGAATTCCCGTAAGCGGTCGGCGCGCTCGAGCAACTCCCGAGTAGAGTTCCAACGTGTCTTCACATCCATAATCGGAAGTACTGCAATGCGGACTTTGGCTTTTTGACAGTCAATGAACTCGTTTTGGCGACCAGGTGTTAGCGTAATTAATACAGCAAGCATTCTCTGCTAGATGAAGGTCAGCTTCAGGACTTTCAAAATATCATGAAACAGGTACTTTCTCAATTATCTTTGCTAAACCTGGTTTCATGGCCGACACCTTGTTGATTCTAGCATTGCCCTCTTTTTGAATTCTTTGACTCTTCCCAATGTCTATGCTTTCATTCTCTCCAAATTGCTGATCGCGCTCATGGGCTTCCCAAGACTTGGTGGGGCCTTTTACACCGAGACTGCTCATGTATTCACCTAAACCGAGCTTTATGTCGTGCGCCATGCATGGTATGTGGTTCCTCAATGCCGGCCACTCGATTCCAGAGGCCTCAAGTGTTGATTGCAGCTCGCGTGTCGTCGAGTAATTTGAGGAAGCATTATCAGTTGTAATACCAAACAAACGGCCGTCGGTAAGCTCAAAACGATCAAGCACATCCTTCAAATGTACTGCTAACCTTGCTCCAGGATGTTCGCCCTTGACCTATCGTCCTTCATTAGCTTTCGAAACAGGAACAGAGCAGGTGATTAACCTCATCGAAAGCGAGTTGAACTTCACGCAATGCCCAGTTTCGATCCATATAGTAAGCAATGACTGACGTTATGGCTAATTTGTTTGTAGATGTCCATCCGTCCAAAGCTAAACTAACATTATTTCGTATCGGCAATTGCTTCGTAATTGCATCCACAGTCAGTGCATATTCTCTCCAGCAAATCTCACTAAGGGTTGTAGCGGACGGTAGCACTAGGACATCGCGTAATGCCTTCTATGACCGTCGTAGCTCAAGATTTGATATCTCGTTCCATGGAATATGTGCCGAAACAAACCCTAACATCAGGTAGCGATTCCACGTGTCTTGGTGAAATTCGGAAGTTTCAAAGTCCTTAGCTCCCAGTTTGGAACATTTGATCTGTCATTCCGGTCAATATGGAACTACCTGGATGTAGAATATGATTTGCCTCAGCGAACTTACTGTTGTGATTCCTCGACTTCCTTGCCTCTTCAGGATGGCCAAAGCTTTTTCATCGACCGTCGAACTAGTAAATTCAGTAACCTCTGACTCTATCAATTCATTTAACTTTGCGATGTGAGCTTTTGCCAGTAAGTGTTTCCCCATTGAGCTGGTCCCATGTTCTGATGGATGGCAAAGAACTTGATGACACACGATACATATAATGCCAGGGCTGCCCTTCTCCTCCATTCCACAGTGTAAATAGAATCGCCACGAAGGCGCATGTCTAGAATTATTACAGGCAATCAGCCGCCTTGAGCCTACATTCATTGAATCCCACCACGCATCGAACATGATTTGCAATGTAAGGTCGCTCAAATCACGAATACAGACAGGTTCGGTTTTGGAAGAGATCACAGCCTCAAGCAAAGAGGTGTTCAAAGATTGTGAATCCGACATGGTGGTAAAATTTAGAATGCTGGGTAATCCGACTCGAAAGACTGCCGAAAGTATCGTTATAGTATAGTTGACTGCGGGTTCTTAAATATTTAATACAGCTATAAGCAATAAAATCAGATCTGTAAGACATTGCATGCATATTTGTGAAGTTGTATAAAAGGACAGATTGCAAAGACTGACCGGGTAAAACTTGATTTAGAAGCATCACAATGCAGTACATTGCTGTATAGCGTTCTGAGCCTGCACAAAAATTGTTAATGCTCTGTGGGTGCTCAATTGTAGAAGGCGGATGCGATATCGTCACTACCGTTTTTGGCTTCAAAGGCTGCCGATAAGCTTATTATGGGTATTCTGCGTTCTATTGCCGTTAGATTATCCAAGATGCAAGATCAAAAATTGTTGACGCTCCGTTGACGCTCATTTTGGTGCATGGTTACGATCTTGTCGCAAGCTGTTTTGACTAAGCAGGCGGCCGATAGTTCGATTATGGCTTAAACTCGCAGCACAGGCGTTGAATTTTCCAAGATGCAAGGCCAAAAGTCGTTGAAGCTCCGTTGACGCTCATTGTTATGACATAGTAGCGATGTTGTCTCAACCATTTTCGCCTAGAAAGGCGGCCGATAGTTTGATTATGGCTTGATGTCGCAGCGCTGCCTTTGCATTTGCTATGATGCAAAGCAAAAAATCATTGACGCTCCATTGACGCTCATTTTTAGGACAGAGTAGCGATGTTGTCTCAACCATTTTCGCCTAGAAAGGCGGCCGATAGTTTGATTATGGCTTGATATCGCAGCACGGCGCTTGCATTTGATATGATGAAAAGCCAAAAATCGTTGACGCTCCATTGACGCTCATTTTTAGGACATAGTAGCTATGTTGTCTCAACCATTTTCGCCTAGAAAGGCGGAGGATGGTTTGATTATGGCTTAATGTCGCAGCGCAGCCCTTGCATTTGCTATGATGCAAAGCCAAAAATCGTTGACGCTCCATTGACGCTCATTTTTAGGACATAGTAGTGATGTTGCCGCAACAATTTTCACCAAGAAAGACGGCCGACAGTGTGGTTATGGCTTAATATCGCCGCGCAGCCAATTGATTTACTACAATGCAAAGCCAAAAATCGTTGACGCTCCGTTGACGCTCATTTTTAGGACATAGTAGCGATGTTGTCGCAACAATTTTCACAAAGAAAGACGGCCGATAGTGTGGTTATGGCTTAATATCGCCGCGCAGCCAATTGATTTTCCGAGATGCATGGCCAAAAGTCGTTGACGTTCCGTTGACGCTCATTTTTAGGACATAGAAGCAATGTTGTCGCAACACGTTTTGCCTAGAAAGGATGCCGATAGTGCGATTATGGATTCACGTTGCTGCACAGGCTTTGCAGTTTCTATAATGCAAGGCCAAAAGTCATTGACGCTCCGATGACGCTCATTTTTAGGACATAGAAGCAATCTTGTCGCCACGAGTTTTGCCTAGAAAGGGGGCCGATAGTGCGATTATGGCTTAATGTCATCGCACAACCCTCTGGATTTTCCATGATGCAATGCCAAAATTCGTTGGCACTCCATTGACGTTGCATTGAAGTTTATTTTTAGGATGTGGCAATGATCATATCATTTGCCGATTATGCTTTTACGCCAACCAATACGTTTACTTTGGAAGGATGTGACAATGCCGCCAATTGATTGCCGAATGTGCAAGACTGTAAATCGTTGACACTCTATTGACGCTCACTTTAATCACATCGAAACAGCCTTTGTGCACCCAATAATTGTACGCAACCATTCATATACACCTTATTGACATCCAGTATTGCGTTTGTATGTATTATGGTTTGCATCCAGGAGTTTTATTACCTCTCAATTTCTGATCAGTGGCTATCCACGCTATCTGATTGAGAGATGACGTGGCCCTATCACATTTCCGCGCTTTCGGCCGGCAATTGATGGCATGTAGAACAACTCACTAGTTTTTGGTAAAAATAGCTCGACTTCCTCACCATTGCTTATCCAGCTCCTTCTCCTCTATTTCCATGACGTACCATACGCAATTTCAAATTTCTCGACCATGTGCACGAGGTCTGTGCGGGGAGTTACTCAGTTGGATACATGGATGAATGTGGCATGACGGTCGTCGTTCAGACTGATTCGTATTGAGCACTGACCGTTCTTTCTATGACACGTATGACATTAGTCACTTAAATTTTGTTAATATATTTCGTCACTAATATAGCTGTTACTTTGTGGCATAACTGTCATTGGCTAATGCAAATCGAACTTGTCAGCGGATGTTTTGCCTGATTTGAATTCTGGAACATTTACATGGTGCGTTCGACCGTTGCACAAGCACAGACGAATTATCACGTCTTACAATTTGGTCACTGAAATCAAGCCAAAGCGGACACGTAACAAAATGGGTAAACAAATTGCTTTTCAGAAACAGATGACGTCAAAAATCACACTTTGCCTATCTATTCCTCCGGTGAGGCAGGAACCGTCACCATGTCTTCGTCCGAATCCGAAATCTATAAGGTGATTAGCTGGAGGGTATATGCAGGGGTAAAAGCTTACTGGCTCAACAGGCTTCGCTTTCAGCAATGGTGACGTATCGGGCTCTACGGAGGGTGCAAGCCCAGACATGCTCGTGTTTGACTGCGGTTTCACCGAGCCTAGCCGAATATGACTACTTCCTCGTCTAGACGTCCCTTGCGGCATTTGCGATATTCCAGGGACAATGTCAAGCCTCTCCATGAGCTCTCCAAATGTTGTTGGTGGAGGTGCCGAAGCGCCATCACCTGTTTGAGGTTGAACGACGACCGGACCCCTCAATTCAGCTATGCCGTACTTCTTATCTCGTTCACGGAAGTAGTCGGCTGCATCCTCCCATCCCGGTTGTGTCAATTCATCAAGCTTTATCTGTTTCTGCCGAAAGCTCTCCATGCGCTGCTGGACCGTTTTGGTGACTGTGCCCATCACCCAGCCGGGTTCATCATCTTCGCTAAGCTTGCCCTGCGCTGTCTCTTCATCCTCATCTTCCACATCCTCCCCATCGTCGGAACTTGCAAGATCACTCAGACTGTCTCCGATAGCAGCCATCATCTCCTCAAATGTGTTTTCGGGCTCTCTGGACGTCAACCCCGCGATTTCAGTATGCACCATATCGTCCTGCTCTTGCTGAACCCCTGCCTCTGCGTCTTCAACTCGCTTTCTTGCCCCAGCAGTCTCTCTCTCACCATAGTCCTCAATCCATTTCTCTCTTTCTTCATTGCTTAAGAAGTGCGTTTCGCGTAGTTTCTCTGCCGCAAGCTTCTTTTTGGATCTCAAGCTGCGCAATGCCCCCAGGGCTCGGATTCTTTCTGCCTCCACGCCGCTCTTGCCTGCATTCGCTTGATGACGTCGTTGGGTTGAACGCTTTGTCAATTTGCCGTATCTGCCCGCCGGAAGTGGCGAAAAGTTCTTTTTCGGAGCATTGACCTTTGCAGTTTGTGTTGACTTTGTTGGGCGAGATGTTGGATGTTGCAAGATATGGACAATATGGAGGCAAGCTGCGTCTTTTATGTCAAGGTTAGTACATTTACTCATCTTGCACAAAGCAAAACCACTCTTTTGACCGTCAATCAATCGGGAATGGTTAGGCTAATCGTACGACATGACTTGATTGTTAGTGTCAGTTTCATGTATTATCCCGGGGATCATTTGAGACAAACATCAGCAGATGTCCTTTCCCTCGAACAATGTCCTATTTATAGGTAACAATCATGCGATTTCGGCGGCCGTACAGCGTAATTTATCCCTGTTAACAAACAAACAACATCGGACCGACATATTGCACATCTCGGAGCTGTGGGAAACCCCTGCAACTTGCCGCTATATGCAGCAGGATTCATCTTGAGTATAACGATCATGTTGGCAGCCTAATATTCCATTCTGTTACGCAGCTAACTATATAATCCTCAGGGCTTCCCACATCTTTTCGTTATCATCTTCCTCTCCGATTCCACACCAGCAAATCATGGATACACAACCACCTCAGCCAGGTCCAAGCAGATCAAAATCCAATCAATTGGCAGATGCCTCGTTGAATATGTCACTTATCGGCACACAGCAAGAACGCAGGCACCAGTTAGTCCACCGCGAGGCTGCCGACGCAGGAACCAAACACATGACCGAGGATGCACATTTAAAAATCGTCCGTAAGACTGGAAGCAGCACGAATAAGAAGCAGCATGCAGTTGGATGTGAGTATCTCCATACCGCGGTCAATAGCCGTCAATTGACCATATAACAAATAGCTGGTGTACGCCGAGAGCTACGTGACCAATTTATCGCTGCCCGTAACGGGAAACATCCATGGTCGACCAAGGCATTTGTCCGCACAGTCCGCGAAATCGAACATCATGATGTTGTAAGCTCTGGCATTTTCGCGGACGAATTTCCAGAGAAACATCCCCGAGAGTGGACGAAACAGGCTTTAATCACCTTAGAGGAGGCTACGGAAGCGTATATGGTCGAGGTCATAGCCGCATCTCAGTGTTTGAAGCAGCAACTAATTTCTTGTAGGTATTCAACATGTCTGCAACTATGGCAAGGCAAGGAGGTCGTGTACAGCTGGAACAGTCCGACATGCGCCTGGCCTTGAACATGGCCAAAATGGCCAAAGGTGGGTTTTCGCGCGCCGCTGTGGAGGAAACGCAATATTTGATCAAGAAACCACGTGCCGAGGTCCGAGAAGAGAAGAAGCGGGGTGTTGAGTTTCCTGGGCATAACAAGGTGAAGGCTGCGATAGCAAGACACCCGGCTATGCTTCGTCAAAACCAGACGCCCGGATGCCTTCCTTGCCAAAATGGCACCGCAAAGAATCCGCAGACGCGCTGGAGACGCAAAGGAACAGGTGCACCTCCGCCCAACCGACGCAGACAGCAGAATCCAGAGCCGACTCCAGAGCCGACTCCAGAGCCGACGACCCCTTTGCCCGGAACACCACTTGCCTCAACTGGTAACATTTCCGGTGATCAACGTCTTGAAATCATCAATTTGCCAGCCGGTTATACGTATTCGCATACTTCTCTTCCATGTGCTGAATCTTTTACTCTCGATGCATCTGCCCAGGAAAGCGAGCACGATACAGATTTTGATCCAGATATGCTGCCTGATGAAGGAACATCCACTGGTTAGTACACTATCTGCTGTTTGGTAATGCAGCTAACATTCATTTTGAAGACCAAAGCAGCCTATTGGGCGAATCTGGCAGTGATGATTAGCATTAATCGAATGGCACGGCATTTTGGTGATTATTATTATCCTGAATTCGCGGATACTGTAAAGTATATTTTAAAGGATATATTTATATGTATTATTAAACAACAATGCAGTGATTAAGATGAAAGTAACTGAAAATGCTTAAAAGGCTGCCAACTCAACGTGAAAGATGGACTACGCCAAATCAAATGATTGCAAATTGTGGATACACCCATGGCAAAATGAGCGTCAACGGAGCGTCAACGATTCTTGGTCATGTGTCTTGGTCAATCTTAGGGGCGATTGGTTGCATATAGTCATAAACGCAGCTTTCGCTGCCTTTATAGGTAAAAGAGACAGTGAAACGCTCGCTGCCTCATCATGAAAATGAGCATCAACGGAGCGTCAACGATTCTTGGTCATGTATCTTAGGTTTTCTGTGAAGCGATAGGTTGCAAATAGTCATTAATAAAGTATTGGCTTCCTTTATAGGCACAGCAGACAGTGATACGCTCCCTGCCCCATCATGAAAATGAGCATCAATGGAGCGTCAACGATTCTTGGTCATGTATGTTAGGTAATCTGCAGGGTGAGAGGTTGCAAATAGTCATAAATAAAGTATTCGCTTCCTTTATAGGCAAAACAGACAGTGAAAAGCACCCTGCCCCATCATCAAAATGAGCGTCAACGGAGCGTCAACGATTCTTGGTCATGTATCTTCAGTAATCTGCGGTGCAGGAGGTTGCATATAGTCATAAACAAAGTATTGGCTTGCTGTATAGGCCAAAGAGAATATGAAATGCTCCCTGCCTCATCTAGGAAATGAGCGTCAATGGAGTGTCAACGATTGTTGGCCTTCCATTATGGTTAATTACCACAGGATATGGCGATTATTGTCTATATACGAGGTATTGACTGTTTTCAGACGCTACAAGGCTCACACATACTTAGTAGTAGCGCTGTAAATAATATGGGTTGTTACTGTCCCGGAAGATGTGGCGGGAATATTCCGCATAGATCTGCCCATAATGGCTGCCATGTCCTTGTTTATGGATACTTTTGCTCAAGCGCCACTCATATTACCGATGATGCGAGACGCAAAATCATTTGACGTTCTGTTGACGCTCATTTTCATGATGGGGCAGGGAGCGTTTCACTGTCTGTTTTGCCTATAAAGGGGGCCAATACTTTGTTTATGACTATATTTGACCCATCGGACCCCCAGATTACCCAAGATACACGACCAACAATCGTTGACACTCCGTTGACGCTCATTTTCAGGATGTGGTAGGGCGCGTATGCCTACACATTTTGGTTATTAAAGTGGCCAATACATTCTAAATGGACTGTAACGTACCAATGGCGCTATTTTACATTCAACAGTAGCATATGTGAATGCGACCATAAATGTGAAACCCGAAACGCGGAACCGGAGATTGGAACTGACGGGTCTAGCCAAACCCGCCGAAACCCGCCGGTTGACGGGTACGGGTCCGGGTTTGACCCGCCAAGAGTTGGCGGGTCAGGTTTTTGGAAGGGTTACCTGGACCCGTTGCTAACACTACAGGCACCCAGTCGCACGGAAACACATTCAGTTGAAGATCTGGTTGAAACCGGAGTAGCTGAGACAGTGGTCATGATCGCACCAATACTTGTCATAGAGGGCCAGGAACATTAGCCAGCGAGGCGGCCGGTGGCATGAATAATGTCCAGGTAACCTCGATGATAGATGCAAGTAGGAATCATAGTAAGGAAGATTCCGCCGCAGCTTGGTAAAGATGAGGTCGGCCGGGGACATGGCATATTCGAGTAATAGTGGAATGTCCTACTACCTGCAGTATGATTGGAAAAGCTCAAATGGAGCAATGTTCGGAATTTTGCTTAGGAAACGCTCGCATATGGCACGCAATATTGAACTGATGCAGCTGGAAGATAATTTGACTTCTGCTCGTCCTAGTTCGCCAAATTGTCATATACTGTGTGTTAAAGCTTCTGTTTCCACCTCCAAGAATCATATTGGGGTTTCATATATCTCGTTTGATTGCAGTGCGTCCCATCAATAGGCGGATACTGCCTAGGCCAATTGTTGGGGTTTCCAACACCCACATTGCGGGCACATGGGATTCTCTGTCACCGGAGAATTCAAGGAGGTAGAGGATAGATGGCAGGTTTAGCTGACGGAATCTGTAGAAGTGGTTACAGTCAATTCCGTTAACATCTCCTGCTGGTATACAATTTTTGACTTAGGAGGCATCTAACTTCTAATTGACAGTATAGATTGCATGGGAACCAATCTGCCAATCATCGATCATAAAACGAATAATATGAATATACTGCAGGCCAATTGGACTGATTTGCAGCAAGGTTTACATCTTCGGTCAACCATGCTCACTACATATCTTGTTGGTCTGTGACCTCACCATGGACGATTGAGGGAAGTCCACACTCAATGCCTGACAGTGGCCCATAGATCAGCAATCAATATGGTCTCTTCATGCGTTGTTACAAGGTGCAAGTGTTTACAAATAGTTTTTGTAAAGTTTGGGGAACGTATCAACATGATAATGGAGGAGATGGAGGAAGCTACTCCCCACAAGACGGCAGACTATAAAACCTGGTGGCTATAGATCAGGACAGACTTTGTAGATTTCTTTGAACGGGCAATGGGAGTCCCTGCCGGTTAGATATACGACTGTCACCGCGATTTTGTTGTATTAGCATGGACTCCACATCCACAGCAATATCGGATGTCAGATTCAGAGAGCTTGGAGTTCGAAACTCAGATTGACAAGTTACTGCCCAATGGCTTGGTTACTGATAGCCACTCCAGACTCATGGCACCAATAATCATTAGTACAAACTGGATGGCTCTGGACTCCAGATATGCGTCGATTACAAAGGGTTAAACCAAATCACCACCAGCAACCAGTATCCACTTCTGTAGATAGATGAGGTCAGTGATTGGCTCTCCTGGTCCATGGTGACTAGTAAGCTCAACCTAGCGAGGGGTTACCGTCAGTTCCACATACACCCTAGTAACAGCTATATGATGGCGCTGGGAGCTCGGGATGACATTAATGAGTAGTCACTAATTCTGTTTCGTCTGGTTTATATCGCCATCAGAGTTTATGGGCACTGTGTATCGCATGTTGGGCCTGTAAACGAGATTCATAATTATATATCAGGATAACATACTAGTTTCCTCTTGGAGCGTGGCCGAACACAATATGCAGGTCAATGTTTTCCTGCATGCAATTATGGTGGCGCATTTCCCCATGAGTGAGGGAAAACGCGGCTTTGGAGCAACTGAGAGGTATTAGCAAAAGGTCTGTGTAACCCGCTAGGGGTCCGGGATTGGACCAGTAAAAGATTTCAGTTCCGTTCCAGACGATTCCACACACTGAACCCACTGATCCTTGGAAGGCCAAACCTGGACCCAGTTCCGTTCGCCAGAAGGGTTTGCCAGGTCTGACTAAATCCATTACTTCCAATCTCCGGTTCTGCATTTCGGGTTTCAATTCATGGTCCCATTCAGATATCCTTCTGTTATTCGCAAATGGTAGATGTTTTTACATCATGGTAATTTTTGAGCTTATTGGCAGCCTAAAGAAAGAACACAACAAGAATTACGCTCCCTACCCCATCCTGAAAATCAGCGTGAACGGAGGGTCAACAATTTGTGGTGCTACCTCAAGTGTAATCGGAGTGACAACGGGTTACTAATTGACATCAAAATAGTAGTGACTGTCTTTATACGTAAAAACAAAAGCAGCACGCGCCCTGCCCTGTCATGATAATGAGCATCAACAGAGCGTCAACAATTTCTAGCATTGCATTGCGGCTATTGACAGCCCAAGGTGACCGATAATATCTATAAACCAAGTTTTGACTGTTTTTGTAGGCTAACACCCCCAACAAACACTCTGTTGCTGTATTGTAAATGAAATAAGGTGTTAATGTCTGGGAAGCTGTCTCTAGAATATACCTTGCGTATCTGCCAAAAGAAGCTCCCATATCACGGTTTATACATGCTTGTAATCTAGTGCCACTTATATTACCGAAGATACAAGATCAATAATTATTAACAGTCCATGGACACTCATTTTCATGATACAGCAGGGAGCATGTCGCTTTCTCTTTGCCCTACAAAGGTGGCCAATTCTCCACTTATGATAGCTCGTAGCGATTCACAATACTGATTACAAAGGTTGCAAAACAAAAATCATTGACCCTCCATTAACTCTTATTTTGATGTATTGTCTTGTGAAACGCTGCTGAAAGTAATAATTGTATCAATAATTATCTTAGCTTATTCGCAGCCATTCAGAGTGATTTCGCAAGGGACCCAGGGGAACGCTATGCCCAGTAATATTCTTGAATGGGTCGCTCTCATATATTGAAATTTATATATCTTGTTGAATTGGGCATTGTGCCTGATATATAACTGTTTATGAACAAATATTTACATGCGACTGCTCATTATTTCCCACAATATTTCTCTAATTGACATTCTTGGGCCAACAATATAAAGATCCAGGTGAGAAATCATTGACCCATACTGTCCAGGTGATTCTAAAATCATCATGAACTTCTATCATATCTACGGTTAGCCTTGCCCCAGTATGTGGCCTGTTGACCTATCGTCGTCAGTTAGCACTTGTAATATGAAAAGTAGTGGTACACAATCTCATCGAACACAAGTTGCACTTCAACCAATACCCAATGTCAATCCATACAGTAACTAATGACTGACGTCATGGCCAAATTGTTCATTGATGTCCACCCATCTGAAGCTAAGCTGACTTCATTTCTTGCTTGCAATTGCTTCTTAATTGCATCCACTGTTGCAGAATGTTCCCTCTCGCAAATATTGCTATAAGTGCTGGCTAACGCTAGCAGAGAACAGTTGAGTGATGCATTATACGACCATCGTAGCTGCAGGATTGATATCGCATTCCATGGATGGTGGATCGAAACACAGCCTAACATGAGGTAAAGATTGCAGGTAACTTCGTGGAATTCAGCAGTTTCAAAATCCTTATCGGCAAGTTTATATTCTTTTGTCTGCCATGACGGTTTAGATGGCTAAGGTCTAGACATTCAATAGTAATGTCAATTTGGACCTCACAACTATAATTCCCCAACTTCCAAGTCGCTTCAGGATGGCCAAAGCTTGTTCATCGAGTATGGACTGAGTACATTCAGATCCTTCTGTGTCTGTTAATTCCGTTTGTTGTGCAAGGTGTGCTTTAGCTATAATGTGTTTCCCCATTGACAAGATACCATATTCTGATTGATGGCGAAGAACATGCTGACAAACAAATTCCGATGATGCCAGGGCCGCCGGTTTGGTAACTTCCGAAGTGCAAATAGAATCCGCACAAACGGGCATGTGTAGCATTGTTTCAATCAATTGTACTCTCCGAGTCCACATTCATAGAAGTCCACTGGGAATCTACTATGATATGGAATGTATGGTCTTTCAAATCAAGAATAAAGACATGTTCATTTTTGGAAGATATTATAACCTCTAGCAACGAGGTGTTTAGATTTTGAATCTTACAGTGTGTTAGGAATATGTTGGTTGTGAAAAGTGAGTTGTGTTACGGTCCAAATCTATGATCGCGAGAAGTATGCTGCTGGTTCGTAAATATTGATGTTTCAGCACCCTGCAAGAAACTAATTAAATCCTCCAAGACATTGGCAGGGATGCTAATTTTTAGGAGGTGGATGTGATATTGTTACTAACATTTTCGCCTATATAGGTAGCCAAAACAATGATTATACTGCGGTACTGATGCACTGGCCATTGATTGTCGAAGATGGGGGACGAAACATTATTAACACTCAGGTGATGCTCATTTTCAAAAGGTGATAGTGATAAGTGCACAACTGTTTTTGCCCATAATGGCAGCCACCATAGTGGTTATGCTATACAGTCTATCCACAGCCCTTCGATTATCCAGGATGCAAGACTAATAATTGTTGACCCTCCGTTGACACTCATTTTGAGGAACTAGTAGCGATATTGTTTCCATTATTTCAACTGAGGAAACAAGCCAATACAATTATTAATTGACAATTTTGAAGAATAGCCCAGGGATTGTCCATGTTATCAAACTAAACATTGTTGACACTCATGTTTGTGAAGCAGCAATGAGTATACTGTGTACAGTTTTGGCTAAACAGACGTCCAATAGTTGATCTTGGCAATCTGGAACTATGCAGCATTTATGATTGCTAAAAGTGTAAGAATAAAAATCTTTGACACTCATTTGATGCTAATTTTTGGGAGATGGTAGCAATATAGTTTGCATTATTTTTGCACGGGATGACAACCAGTATGAGCATTATCTGACGATTTCGAAGAATTGCCCCGGGGTAATCCATGTTAGCAGTCGAACAATCGTTTACTCGCCTTTGAGGCTCATTTTTATGATGCGGCACGGAGTGTACCGCATCCCTTTTTGGCTAAACAGTCATCCAATAGTTAATCTTTGGCAATATAGGACTATGCAGCATTTATGATGGCTGATAGTGTAAAACTGAAAATAGTTGACGCTCCCATCAGGCTCATTTTGTGGAGCTGCTAGCAATATCGTTTGTATTCTGTTTGCTGACAAAGGAAGTCAATAGGATAATTAAGTTACAATTTCAATGAATAGCTCTACGACTATCCATGTTGCCAGTATAAAAATAGTTGACGATCAGTTGTTTTTCTCATTTTGATGATGCAGCAATTAGTTTGCAGTGTACGTTTTTAGCTAACACGACGCTGAATAGTGTATATTTGGCAACATGGGACTATGCAGCTTATGTGATTGCAGATAGTGTCAAACAAAAATTCATTCATGCTTGATTGACGATTGTTTTTAGTAGGTGGTAGCGGTATTGTTTACATCATTTTTGCCCACAAAGGAAGCCAATACAATCATTATGTGACGATGTTGATGAAAAGCCGTGGGATTATCCTGGTTTGAAGACTATAAATTGTTGACCATCTGAGGATGGTCACGTTGAAAACATCCTAATCGTCATTGCATGCTCAATCACGTTATAATTTCAATTAAAGAATGATTATTGTCACTCAATGAATCGTTTCTATTTGTGATGAGTTACATTGAGAATCTCCGTGTCCTCTCAATTTCAGAACCACCACCATACACGGTATCTCAGTGATTGATTATGTAGCCAGCACACATTCCCGCACTGTCTGCCGTCAATTCATAGTATGTTCAGTTCTGTGCTAAGTGTGGCATATTATAGCCTAACTTCCTGCACTGTCCGAATCGAGCTCATTTTCACTGATTTCCATGATGTACTATAAACAATGTTCAACATCTCAACCATGTGCACAAGGTCTGAGCCGAGAGATACGCAGTTGGAAGAATGCCTGAATGCAGCATAATTGTCTTCATACAGATTGATTCATATCGTACACTGACCGCTCCTTCTGTTACCCACATGATATCAGTCTCTTCAATTTTATTAGTCTGTTTCCACACCAATTTAGTTTGTGCTTTCCCACTTAACAGAAACTATTCTTGCACAATGGAGTTTGTTGGTAAGCATGCAGCTCAATGTGAACACTAGAACTCTTGCAAGTTACATACCACCCTTGCACATGCACTGATGAATGATCCTGTCTGACTGTTTGGTCACTGAAATCTAGTAAATGCTCAGATGTAGCAAAATTGGTTCACGACTTGCTTTTCTACTGGATATGACATCAAAAATTGTCATAGTACTCACTAATCTTCCAGGGACGCACATGCCGTCACCATTTATTCGTCCGAATTCGAGATCTGTATGGTGATTGGCTACACGGGAGTATGCATGGGAGGGGGCTTACACGCTGGCATTGCTTCATATTCTTAATCGGTGATGAATCTGACTCCCTGTTGCGTGGAAGGGACGCTATGTGTTTGATCTGCTCTAATCTCCCAGAACCTAGCCTCAGATGACAACATCCACGGCAGGATGTTGTGTACAGCATTTACGATATTCCGGGGATAATATTACGTGACTCCATAAGCTTGCAAAATTTTGAGGGTGCAGGACATACTGTGTCATCATCCGTATGTGAACAAACAACTACCAGAACATGTAGTTTGGTTTTGCCATACTGGTTCTCTCGTTAACGGAAGTATTCAGCTGCCACCCCCCATCACGTTGGTCTGAATTCGTCAAGCTTCATGTTCCTCTGCCCAAAGTTCTGCATGTGCTGCAGTACCCTGTTCGAGATTGTGCCCATCTCTCCGCCTCTTGCATCTTCGTAGCTCAGCATGGTCAGGTCTTTATCATCATCATCGACCGATCCTCCTCATCGACCGAATATGCCTGATTGCTCAGATTGTCTCCAATACTTTTCAACATCTCCTGTCACGTTTGTCCGGCTCCCTGGAGGTCAATCGCCCACATTCAGTAATTTGTATATCTTCTTGCTCCTGCTTAATTGCTGTCACTGCATCTTCAACGTGGATTCTTGGCACAGTGGTCTCTCCCTGAACGTAATCGTTGATCCATTTCTCTTTCTCCTTGTTATTCCAAATGTTTCTTTCATATCTTCTCTGTGCCGCAAGCTTCTGTTTGGGTCGCATGCAATGAATTCCATCGAGAGCTCGCACTCGTTCTGCATCCAAGCCGCACTTGGCATCAGTCAGTTGATAATGTAGTAGTATTGATCATTTGGTCGACTTGCCATATATGCCAGAGGTAAGAGGTGTCATGTTCATTTTCGGAGCATTGACCAGTATACAGTGCGCTGACATTGGTGCTGCGTGAGATCTTGGATGTTGCAAGATCAGGACAATATTGAGGCAAGCTGCACTTTGATGTCAATGTTGTTATGTGTAATCAACATAAATACCCAAAATCAACGTTTTGAATGTTACTAACATGGGAATAGTATTGCTAACAAAGCTGTATGACTCGATTTGTAGCGTTCGTTTCATGTAAGATCCCTGAAATTGGTTGAGACAAATATTATGAGACATCATTTCCCACAAAGAATTTCTGGCAAATAGAATTCAATCGCAAGATTGCTGGGGTGGTAAACCACTATCAATTCTTGTGAACAAACAAATAACATCAGACTAACTCATTGGAAAGCAGGGAACGGTTGGAAACCCCTGCAATCAGCATTTAGACGCAGTAAGACTCAATGTCGGTGAACTGTGCAAGATGACAGTTAGTTAATTCATTTTGACTTATAGTGCAGTATATATTCCTCAGGACTTCCTTTGTCTTTTGGTTATCATCTTCCTCGCCTCTTCGACACCAGAGAATGACTGCTGCCCAAACATCTCGGCCCGGTGAGGACAGCACCGAACCAGATGGATCAATGGGCATTACTCCCAATACTTCACTCTCTAGCACACAGCAAGAACTGACACACTAGTCAGTTCACCGCAATGCTCCGAATGCGTCCACCAAAAATAAACCCGTGGATCCACATTTATACATTATTCGGAAAACAGGAATCAGCAATAATAAGAAGCAGGACACATTTCGATTTGAGTATATTCATATCATCGTAAATGACAGCCAACTAGTCATATAATATGCAGCAGGCATATGGAAGGAGCTGTGTGCCCAATTCGTTTCTGCCTATAACAGGAAACTAGTAAGGTATACCAAGGCATTTGTCCGAAAAGTCTGTGACATCGAACATCATCCTGGCATCGGCTCTCGGATTGTTACAGGCGAATTGCGCGATAATTGTTCCTGGGAGCGGACAAAACAGACATTAAATACCTTTGAGGAGGATACAGAAGCATATATGGTGGAGGAGATTGCCGAATCCCATTACTCTGTGCTGCAACGAATTTCTTCTATGGCTTCAACATGTCTGCAACAATGACAAGGCCAGTAGGTTCGGCAGAGCTCGAAGAGCCAAACATGTGCCGTCCATTGAATATTGCAACAATACCCAATGCCATCGTTTCTTGCTACGCCACAGAGCAAACTGAATATCTGCTCAACAAACCACTTGCCGACATCGGAGCAGCGAACACGAGGGGTGTTGGGGTTCTTGGGCATAATCAGGTGAAGGCTGCATTGGAATGACACCCAGCTATGATTTGTCAGAACCAATCGGACAACTGTCTTCAGTGCAAAATTGAACAGGCAGGAATCCCCACATACGCTGGAAGCATAACGTTACTTGTGCTCCTCCACAACTCAGATGCAGACATTGACCACTAGATCTGGCGCCAGTTCTGCCTGGAACTCTATCTCCTTCTGTAACGACACCTCTGCCTTCTGGTTCCACTGAACACACTCAAAGATAGCAAATCAACAATGTGGCAGCCACAAATCCTGATTCATAGGTTTCACTGCCCAACCCTCGACCTCCTAATTTTGATGAATTAGCTGAGGATTGCTTAAATCATGAAGATTTTGATCCAGAATTACAGACTGGTGAAAGAACATCATGTGGTTAGTACAATATCTGCTGTGGCTGAATGCTGCTGAAATACATTTTGAAGACCTGAGCAGCCAATTGAACATATATAAGAGTGGAAACAAGCAGTGACCGAACGTAATGGGATTTTGAGTGCATTGTAATCCACAATTAGCCGACACATTAAAGTACAGTTTATAGGCATTATGCTTATGTATTCTTAATGCACAACGTGATGATCATGGACACTGTACATGAAGCCATTGGACCGGCTGCCAAATCATCATGAATGATTAACTATGCCTCATTGAGTGATTTCATATTACGGATCCACCAGTGGCAAATTGAGTCTCAATGGAGCATCAACAGTTGTTGGTGTTGTAAGTCTGGTAAATACCACTTCAAATCAACGTTATTGGATATAATGTGAGTATCGGCAGCCTTTATAGGACACAATAGTATCTACACACTCCATGCCTCACCATGCAAATGAATGTCAACACAGCATCTGCAATTTTTGAATTCGCATCATGGGTAATCTGAATTGTAAACTGTTGCACACCTTTATACATGGCCTATTGGCAGCCTGTATCAGCAAAAACGTATATGTTACAGTAACTGCCCCCTTCTGGGACTTAGTGTCAACTGAGCCTGAACGATATTTGGTTTTGCATCATTGGTAATCTGAGTTGACAATTGTTCCACCCTGTTATACTCGGAGTATTGGCCACCTTTAACAGCGAAAAGGTATGCGGGATAGTCACTACCCCTTTTTGAACATGAGAGTCCACTGAGTGTCAACGATATTTGGCTATTCATCTTGTGTGATCTGAATGGCAATGTCTGGTAATGATTCATATACTATGTACTTGCTGCCTTTTCAGTCTAAACAGTGCAGGATATATTCATTGCCCCAACATGACAGTAAGCGTCAATGGAGCGTTAACGATTTTTGGTCTTGTAAGTCAGGTAATGTAAATGACATTTGGTAGTAGTTAAGTATAACAGCAGTATTAGCGGCCTTGATTGGCAAAAGAGGACGGTGCATGACCTCGGCCCCATCCTGCAAATCAGCGTAAAACATCAACGATTGTTGGGCTTGTATGTCATGTGATTGGATATTTAATCATTCGCAGTTATGTATAACTGACTTATTGTCAACCAATCTAGGCACAAATGGATGCAACACTGTCACTACCCTATTCCAAAAACTTTGTTACCCAATCTTGAAAATAAGTGTCAACTGAGAGTGAATGACTTTGGGTACTGTAAGTCAGGTAAATGAAAATTGATTTCTTTGCTGTTATGTATAACCGACTTATTGGCAGCCTTTGTAGGCACAAAAGGATGAAATACAGTAACTTCCCCATTCCAAAAACTTTGTTGCCCCATCATGACAATGACCATCAACAGAGAGTCAACAATATTTGGCCTTGCATACTTGGTAATCATGGCATCACGCAGATATCAAAGTTCATAACAGATGTATAAACCGCCCGACAGGCAAAAATACAACATTCAGAAAGAGATAACCGGATTCTCCAATAATCGAGATTGGAAACTGCAAAATATGAACACTGTGAAAATTAGGTGTTATATTTGCGGTTTTTGGACAATGGAACTGTCTGGCAGCAAAAACTAGAGCATTATATGAATCGACAAATGGACCCGCTGGAAAACCTACTGACAGCCCACCCAGGTCAGACAAGTGGTGGATATCAATCAAATTCTCCCCAAATTGCCGGTTTGGAATTATTCACGACGCCGACGGCTAAGTTGGCACTTGTTCGGTTCCGACCCAGATCCGGTCCACACACGACAGTGCTGGGTTAGAAAGCTGCGGTCTAGGTCAAGAACTGCACCGGATGGGCCAGTCTGGGTTGTTACCCGGAAATCAGGGGTACCCAATGGGTTCTGGGACAGATTCGAACCAAACTGCGATTTAATTTTACACTCCTCACAACTTTGGCTCCAATTTAATATTTTAGTTTTGATCGTCTCAGTACATGGTCAATATGTAAATTGTTAAGCTTCAGCCACGGATTAACCTCCAGCATTCAAATTTGCAATCCGACTGATATGCATTGCCTGGTTGTGAAATAATTGATGTATTTCACAAAGATTTGCGTGGTTTCGATCACTACTCAACGAATACATGTTGAATCACAAATCTGAAACCGGGAGATGAAAGAACGACAACAATTGCCCAATCTAGGTATTGATCGTGTCATGATACGATCCAGACTAAAATACCTAATTGTGGCAAGAAATAGTGACTTTTGAGGAGCAGGTTTGGTGTGGAAGTCACTTGCTAACACTGCTGAGATGTCGTTTGTTGAGTTCACGTTCAGTCCAAGTGAAATTCATACTGAAGACAGCATGATAGATGCCGTCCATGACTAGCCGGTATTGGCGAGCACAGATCAGCTTTGATTTTTCTCATGGTTGGCCGCCTACTATTGGAAATTTGGGACGCAAGTTCACACACTTGACCCCGGAACTATATGCAATGATAGTCTATAAATGGGCATTGCGATGACTTTGGAATCATCAGGCGCAGGTCGATGATATTGAGATAGTCGTGGCATCTAATCTGATTCTGGCACTATGCGATCTGGTGTGCATGTTCTTCCTGAATCCCGATGTTTCATATGAGGCATTGGGAGGCGTTCTCCCTCAAAATCCACTGTGGGGATCACAGTGCGGGCTGGTGGAATGTTTGCAGCGCTTCTTGTCTCAAACATTACATAACATCAAAAGTGCTACACAGTGTCTGACCACAATTTGTTTATTATCCACAACGATTTGAGCTAATGTGAGAATAGCCTTAGTCATTGATATACATCGATCTATACAGACCACACATCACTTCAGCAGATTCTGAGCCAGTAGAAGCATTCTGGCCACCAATGGAGATACCGGGACAAGTAACACCACATCAACAGACCAATGAAATTCTTCAAAGGGACGCCATTGGGAATCACTCGCAATCACATCACCGTCTGTTATGAGCAAACAGCCGGCCATTCGGGTAATCTGAATGTAGTCTTTGAGTTCTATTTGCAGGCATACATGGCTGACCACTGAAAGAAGTGGGACTGCGTGCTACCATTGGCTGAGTGCACATACAATGCAGCGATTCGTAAGTCTCTACATGGTAGGACAGCATGGGATTCTTCCAGAGTATTCCCATCAACACAGCCGGTACCGATCCAGAGTGCCGACTGATTGTCAAAAGTCATCCTCTCACCCCATATGCTCAGGTCCAAGATTATGTCTGATCTCGGCATGATGTGACAGGGGTTTTCCAAGGTATAAACCAAGATGATTTTTGATGCGATTATGTGTTGCTGGCCACAAAATATGTCCATGGGAGATTCAGTCATTCTGGACACCACGGACCTCCTGTACGACTAAGCATATTATACTAAATCGGAGTCGGCCAATGTTTATTGCAGATTATTCTGCCTGGCTTTATACTGCCCATTTCGCATCACCAAAGCCAATGGTACCAACCTTTTCAGTGTGAAAACTCCAGCTATCTTCAATATACCCAATGGCGTGAATGTCTCCCTTTTGAAACGAGATGGTGTAGATTACAGCCAAGTTAAATCTCCACAACTATTGTTGCGCACGATGACCCACAAGGATCCGTAGTAAAAAGTTGAACCCAAACTTGAAAATCAAGGCACTTTGGCCAATACCGAATAATATACGGTAAAGTGGCTGGGATATACTGAACTATATTGGCAACAATTTACCACTTTGCAAGGTAGCTACAGAGACGTACTGCGAGATTACCATCAGAAAATGGGTTTTTTGGTAAACCGACGGATGTTGAAGGGCTGATGAACCGGTTGCTGGTATGTTATATTGGTGTTGACACACAGAAGGCAGGATTGTTGTTGATTAAGTTGTATTATCTGGTTGAGTATGCTGTTTTGGGTGAGGCCGCTGGGTTTCTTGGAGAGGAGGGATTTGTGGGAGGTTTGGACATGTACATATGGTGAGAATCTGTGCAGCTCTGCGGCAGCATATTGACCAGGGTACCAGGTAATACGATGATCCACCTACACGCCTCAAGCTAGGAAACAAACTGAACCTTCTTGCAGCCCCTCACCCAGCCAGCCTGGAGCATTGCAAAAAACAATTCGACTTGCACAACCATACTTTACTGCTCGTGGAGGGACCTGCAGTTATCGAGGGGAATGTATGATGCTTCAAGATCTGAATATATTCATTAGCAAAGCCTCCAGCAGGTGTGACCTCTGTGCAGGTGTGTGGTACACTTTGAGAGCACATGAGACTGCTGAACAAGGTTGGTGGGTGACTAGATGCAATATAATTGCAGTGGTGTCTCTCTGAATTCCAAAGCTGCTACATATTGTATTTACAATATTCTTCTTTGTAATAGTCGCAACATTTGCTACATCATTATCTGCTATATATCATGTCAGTGACTCGACAATATCTATATGAAGATATTCCGATATTTGAGATATACTCAGCAATAGGGAGTGTTTATGTCGGTAACCTCAGGGTCGATAGACATCAACATATTAAAAGAAATCCATCCTCTATATTTTGCCGCTCTTGGTCTCACACACTGTTGCCCAGCATTGATAGATCTACACACTGTGTGTAGCTCCTCATGCACTCTTGCCATACATGTTAATATACACCCAACATATGTAGTTCATCGTAGCCAGAGATTCCTTTTTATTCTCCAAGCCTCTTGCTATATTCCACTGCCCTGAACTGCAATTATGCAAATATTGTATTCCGATACTATCCAGGGTGTGGCTGTGTGTTGAGGATGGAATGTGTGCCATTAACCGTCACCGATCTACCGCGCAGTGATACAGTAAAAATAGCGATATACACCAAGTTTGTTTTGATGCAATTTTGCAATGTGCAATTGTCTGATTTTGGAGACCATAATTGGGTGAACTTGGACGCTGCAATTAATGCAAGTGTTAAGATACAGTGAAATCCCGTGATCATGCAAGATTGAAAATACACTTCGAGGCAATTATCAAACGAATTTGGAGATGCAGTTGGAGCAGGTGATGAAGTGACATTCTTGCTATTCTTGGAGGTGGTCGTTCAGGAGGGATATGAGAATGGAGCTGAGACTCCATTCATTGCTTAAGGTGCAATTTTGGTAATGGAAAATACGTTATACATGATACTCTGTTCAGTAATGTGAGACTTGCTGGAAGCAGGAAATACTCGGTCCTGGGATGATGCAGCACGCGGTAGATGTACTACTCACCTTATGATGTATGTGGTGTTCACATATAACCATGGCAGAAAAAGACATCAGCAAAATGTATTTTAGTCACTGAAAGCCTCCAGGAGTGTCTGAGAGAATGTGGAGTGTAAACTTAGAAGAGTCAATTTCAGGAGAGTATCAGACCCTGGGAGGGCATTCCTGCCGGCCTTCAGAGCACCTAGGAAATCAAGCAACAAGCCAGAGAGCGCCACCAACAAGCCTTGGAGTATGCTGGAACGGTGCCGACACATTTGCGAGTGCCGACGACATTCCTGCGCACACCAGCGACATGACTGGGAGCACCGCATATCCCCGTAGAGCACGGTGTGAAAAACAATATCTTCTTTCAGAACGCTGCTAGTGTGCCGGGAAATCATGGCAACTATATATTATTTGCCAATTTGTGGAACTCATGTATTCCGTATGTATTCTCATCTTTGGATGATTATCTCAACTCATCTACTCACGGTATCTCTGGACTGGTTGCAGCCGGTGTGTGAGCGCCATTGGGGGTGAACCTTAATATAAGGACTGGGTGAACACAGAGATACACCCCCAGGCCGTAATGAAGCATGTTTGGAGATTCCCTTGGATGCACGGTGTATCTGTACTGGCTGCAGGAGATGTTTGGGAGCAGTTCAAGGTGCACCTGAAAATGACGATCGAGTGAACGCAAAGATACACTCTGAGGCTGGGATTGAACAAGTTTAGAAATGAGCATGAGGCGGCAATCGAGCCTATTGAATGATACACTTGCAGGCAGTGATTGAGGTAGTTTGGAGGCTGTAATCATGCGAGTTTAGAGATTTAACAGGACACTGTGAACAATCGAGTGTGGAGATTCACTAGGACGCCGTGATCATGCCAGTTTGGAGATACACTTGGAGGACTTGATCATGCGAACATGGAGGCCGCAATTAAGTGGGATTCGAGGGGTATGTGAAGCCTGTACATGGACGGTGCGTGGGGTGCTCAGAGTCCATTCATCTGGGTGTTAACTCTCAACTGTGTGAATGTGGTAAGGTTACTTCATCTTTTAGCTGTCATGAAGTGCGTACTGATGACGGTTGATGGTGAAGGGTGGTACACTGGGAGGTTAGGTTATATTCAGCGATCAACTCATAATCATGACAATGTTTGGACAACAAAGATCTTTCATTGATGGTATACTGTGGTCTACGCTGTACATGGGAGTATGCTGTACTCGGTGTATGCTTGTACCCAGTGTGTGCTTCACTTCTGTGTATGCTTGTACTCGGTATATGTTATACCCGCATTCAACTTTTCTTCCTGACATGGGGACATAGAGATAGATCAGTTAACAATGTGTTCTGGAATGTTGGTAAGGTTGTGGATGAGAAAGAGAAAGATCAGGGATAATGTTGAAAACAATATGGACGATACAAGCCAATGTGAGATATTAGGGGTATGACTTGCATGATTGCATTGGAAAAACCTGGTATTGGTATTACTACATGCGAGATCGGGACACGTACTTGCAACATTGGGAATTGTAAATTCAACCATACACCAAATTATCTCAAGTCGCAGTATCTCAGGATGATTTCTCCTATCTTCTCTCATCTCTATCTTTCCTATCTTCAACTCTACTATCAGTTAAGACTTCCAAGTTATGTCGTCGCTCACTATCTCTCCATGTCATGATCAAGGGATAACACCAATTACAGCATATACTGGATAATGCATCATCCCGTGATCCCCTGTCTACCACTCACAGCCAGTCACTGATCTCTCTGTGGACCATGTTGTACTGAATTGTCCAGTGTCATCCCATTACGAGCTAGCCATGGAATAGTGTGTCACTACCAGTTATGCCTCCTTTCTGAAATACCGCCTCAAGATTGGCTGCCTCCATGTACACCTCCCATCACGCTGAATTCCAGTTGCCAAGCGAATCTTCATACTCATCCGATTACAGCCTAGAACTGTAATTCTAATCACACACGATTACAGCCTACAATTGGCTCGGTCACTGTCTCTATGTGTATCTACGATGTTGCTCAATCAAAATCCCAGAGTGCATCTCAATGTTCACTTGGTGACGCCGTTCAGGGGTAAGACCTAATCCGCATGATTACCACTGCCAACTGCGCATGATCACGGCCTCCAAATGCATCTCCAAACTCACACAATCACAGCCTCCAAGTCACTCTCTTGACCAGCTCGATGACACTGTCCAAGTTAACTTCTGAGTTCACTCGATCTCTACCTCCAAGTGCATCTCAAACTTGCTTGATTACGGCCTCCAACCACCTCTGCCAGGTGCAATAGGTGGTTAATGGAAATCCAGTGCTAGGTAACGGAGTTGGACAGAGGGACAGCAAGTATATATTCGGCAGACCCGCAGGAGACACACAATATCTCATTTCTATGTCATCTCATGATACAATGAAAATTGACACTCTATGTTTCCGAACTTTGTATCTCACTCACTCTGTGCAAGATTTCCTGGATCTAGGCAAATGCATGTATCCTCAATCCCAGGTTGTATCATGTTTTGTCCCTCAATTCTTACGGTTCTGAATGGTTGGATCCAAGTGCTCTTCTGATTATGCTCGACTAGCATCTGCGGCCAGATTGACAGTATCTTTAAATAGTAAGAGACATAAATCCTATATGCCATATTCTGATGTTGCAAATCTTGTGACTGACACAAAGACGAATATAATGTGACGAAATAGCATGGCGTTAGATAAGAACCTATTCCGTGAGAATAGCGTACGAAGTCACGCAAGGTGCGGGGCAGCGGTGTTTGCTGCTCGTAAAGTCTCCTGCAGAGCTGATCTCAATGACTACGACAAATCTGAACAGAGATCTCCGGTGGTCCAAAATTTGAGTTTGGTATACGTCAAATCTGGTAGCATCCTGAATGCACCTTCATAACTCCAGGTAATTTAAGGAGCATCTGAACATGCTCTTCCACAGACTGAGAGCACTATCTTCAGCTCGAGGAGTGTTTGTGAGCATCTGGAAGTCCTTTGAAGCACTGGTGAGGTCACAGAGGGAATCTGGGAGGACTGTGGGTTGCTTCCAGACTGATTAACATTTTACTTATGGTTACAAAGCATGATGGAATGTGGTAGTCTTAAGGGTGGACAGAATAGCGAATGAAACAACAAGAGATGATAGGAGACGTGACAAATTCTCATCTGAAACCGTCACTTGAGATTATTTCCTATAGGTATCTATTATCCATCGCCAATATAGCACATACAAGATTTAATCGGATGTATAGTAGCACTGATACTCCAGCTTCCGATCTTGAAGAATAAAGTGTGACCGGTAATCTCTCCTATCAACTTATATTGTCCACATGGTTCTTATAGTCCTCCCCTATCCCTCTGTGTCTGGTCAAAAACTATAGTGACATGATAGAAGACAAAGTTTAGTCGTTAATCTCAATCTGAATATGACATCATAATGAATCGACACCAAGTACAGCATTCACACAGTTATGTCTACTCCAAATACATTGGATTCAATGTACAGCCCACACTGAGTACAGCATCCTCCAATGATTAGTTGTCTTTGCTGAATTCTGCTGATTCCAATTTGACTCTACAATATAGCTTCAGCTTTAGTTGAACATACCAAACAATGGCACACCAACACCTGGCACTGGATGGAAGCTCAACGGTAATGTCAACTTTTGACATTCCCATTGTTGTTTGTCAACTAACTGATGCTAACTGTTTTACCACCCTGCATGTCATTGATGGACTGCCTCTAAGTACTTGTCGAATCTTCCTCTGTCACATCCTCCAAGTGCAGCTCCAAAGTCACTTAATCATTGGCAGCAAGTGAATCTCCAACCTTACGCCATTATAGCCTCCAAGTTGACAAGATTATTGCCATGAGGTGCTGTTCCAAACATGCTGGATCATGATGTTGGATGGTAAATCTACATTCATTTGATCAAGACCTCCTCGTATATCTCAAAATATAGTCTACAACTTGCTTCATGTTAATCTCCAAGCTCAGTCGATCATGTCTTCAACTTTGCACCATGATAGCCACCAAGTCCAACTCTGTAACACATACACATTCAGCCTCGGTCCTAATCAACAACTCCAGTTCCAAATTCTGTTCTGATACAGGAGAAAACTACTCCTTCGCTCAGAATGCATTTATTCATTAACCTCTAACAAAATATTATGCAAATGTTACATTCTTCGACTGTGATAGATAGAAAAACCTCACGAGTCTCGCAGCTGGCCCAGCATCACCGGTGTTCATGACGCAGGAATATCCCACTCAGCAGTATTTTCTAATCTGGCACAGTACTATACAGCTTTTCATACTTCCTCCTGACTCAAGTGTATTGTCCCAGCAACCAGAACTGATACTTGAGGACTACCTGTCCACGGGTGTGACGACACCTAAGTATTGACAGATCTGTAACATTTAGCAATGTCATCTGCTTCTGCAGATGAAGTAGGGCAAAGTATAGTGGATCATAACATAAGAATCCTTTGACACAACAGTCAATTGGGCTGCCCATGGGATATCTGTCAAGAAATAAAGTATTGCCTTGTCTACTTCGTGATCAATGATTTACTTCAATACAGGTATCATGTATTTCCACATATCATCAGATGAAATTCATATCTCTCACTGAGAATAGAATAATCAACATACATCTCCAGACTGCAAGGAGAGAGGTGCCCCGGGTTACTTTGGTGCAGTACTAATATGTAATACATGGGAATGATGCTGTGACTTGACTGCCAGGTCAACAATGTCAATGGGTATCCGTAAAGAGAATATATTGTAGGGATAATGTTTTTGGGTATTCCTCTTGAATGTAAGTATAAATGAGTACATAGTGGTTGATTTATTCACCAAACAATCCTAACACTGCCAAAGCCAGCATCAGAGTCGACATATATAGCTGGCTTATTATGATTCCCCCTAAGATATGTTTGTGGACTTGTTCTAACGCACAGGAGCATTTACTACATCCTTAAGGTAATGTGCAGGTATTACGAAATAAATGCTATTGGCAATATCTTGTAATGATATGAGCTGATCTGATGCTAATTATCAACCAATAGGATTGTATTACCCAACGCCAGTGAGACTGCCCTCTCTTATTCCCACCAAGTGCATAATGCTGTAACTGTCACAGTACTCAATGGAACCTATCATTGTAATCTACTATATTGGAGTCAAATCACAAGGTATTAGAGAGTGAGCTGTTTTGCGATGAACTAACTCGAGAATATCCTGCACAACTGATGCATACCAATCCCAAGGCCTATTCACAGTGGGAAAGAAAGGATAGTCAAATATGGACTGATGTGTAGGTGTCTGTTATGTTGACAAGGCCTGGATAGGCCACTGATTGAATATTGACATATATCTATATAACTATGCATATATTGCGATGCAATGGTTGTTTGATTTTATCCTCACTTCATATCATTAGCTATTAACCTTTGCAGAATGAGTTAATCGTTTTTTGGTCGGCTAGTGGAAAAGAGATATTCTGCCAGTATGGAGTAAGTATCAAGAATCAAGACCTTTTGACCCACATTGATCCAAAGGTGATATGTTACTTACTTGTGATTTTACCATCACTGTTGCAATGCATCCATTGATTCAGAGGACTGGTATTTGAGACATGAGCAATTAGAAAACAAACAGGCAAGGTTTAACCAATATAGATATTCGACTTGTTATTGGTGATTCCAGATCAACAAACAGTCTATTATACTTTCAGTGGCGGTAGATGATTCTCGGGGATAGAAATGTAATACCAACTCCGTAATCATCCTGGAACTCACTTGTACATGATTCCTTGCGGTATCACTTTGTCCAATTGACCACAGCCTCTGACTGCATCTCCAAATCCGCTCAAGTACACCCTCCAAGTGTTTCTCCAAACTGTGTCAATAACTGCTCAGCAGTGTATAATGAAGTTCACACAATCACCCATTACGGGCGTACGTCCAACTGGTGTCAACCTGTACTCAGTCCAGATATACCTCGTGTTGACCAGTAGCTATCTAGATAGATGGAGGGGAGTACAAACCCAATGCGGGAGATTTACAAATTGTTCAGTGATAAATCATCGCCTTAATATTGAGGTTTACCGGCAGTATTCACTGATAAGATTATGTTCTTCCCATGCAGCTCTGCAATCATTCAATGTGCTCCAAGGGTTCTTGCCAGGGCTCTCATAAGCATGGACAGTCTTTCTGGCGCTCCCACCCATGTGGCCTGTGCTGACTGAAATGTTGTCTGCAAGCCCTAGTTTGTGGCAGGTAATTTCAGTGAATCCCAGGGCTGTTGTCAGCACGCCTAGATACTCTCCCGATTGTCTCCTGAGGTTCTCAGTTCAATCAGATTTTTTGTCTCTGTTACCAGCTTCCCCTGAAGGCCTCTGCATCAGTCCAGGATACCCTGGAATTTTAGCACCCTGGGATTCTGGTCCGACAACTGCATACGCTCCCTGAGGCTGCCAGATGTGTCCAGAAGCTCTCTGAGACTCCCAGAGGCAACAATACATGGGCATATATAGATACCATTATGTCTTCTACGTTCAATCAACATTAGCATAACTGTTCAAGGACAAGATGATACTAGACCAGTTCAAGAAGAAGATCGGAGTAATACAGAAACAATGCTTATCGGCAGCACACACACATAGGACGCAAGCTCAGCCGTCCCGTCCCTGATTTCGTTTCTTGACACACCAGTAACGGTAATTCAAATGTTCCTTGGAACCGGTTCTGCAGCCGCATGATATTTTGCTGTGTTTTTGTTGTCATGGTCTGAACTTGGTTCTGAACCCCCTGGTGAGCCCAGGGTGATTGTACCCAATCTTACTCTAACTAGCGATGGCCATTCAACAATCTGCGAAGCCAATGCTGTGCCAACATAATTGCTAGCTAGGACATGTTCAGTAATAGCAACATTCCCCAAGCTCCAAGTTGAGGTCTGGCTTGGAACATGACCCGAGATCCCGGTCTTGGCCAGAAACTCACAATTAACCAAACCTGATAAGTCACACTGTGTAGTAACCCAAAGCTGACATATGGACACTTGGTATATGGCCTAGTTTGATCCGGACAGCTGTTCAATCATGTGGTTCCAATCGTTTGGGTGTGATCAAATTCTTACCTACTTATCCTAGTAGGACATAGTATGTACACATAGAAGACAGAATTAAGAGCTGTTTCACAGGATCAATTGTACTCACCAATTTGATCAATATTCATTGAGTTGGGAATCAATTCCAGTCAGAATCATCCCATTGGGGCATCTGGTTGAAAGTACCTGCACGAACAATATTAAAATTCAGTCTTTGGGACTACCAGGGAGAGGAGCTCTTCAGGCTGCGGAATTCAAATATAGGTCATGTCGTAATAGTATAAGAGCTTGAAATTTAAATGAGTCAAAAACTGCCTTCGAAATTCAGCTTAGAGTATGTCAGACCTTGCTATGATTATTGTTTGTCCCGTGATTGCATGTGTATCATAGTGCGACTTCACAGTCAGTAGTCATGTCCAGTTATCAACATGGATGCTGGATGATCTATCCTGCTACAGGACAACTAATTAGACTTACCTTGCTTGGATGAAATCTGATTTATTTCTGGGATTGAGGGGATTGAGGGGTGGATGATAACTATTCTGGCATTGGAACATGATTACCTGCCAGGTATCTTGTGTGGCTACTTGGAATGCTTCACATTATGAGTTTCAGCATGAGTTGGTCAATCAAATACTTGATCAAAGGACCTAAACATCTCATTTGTTGTGGTACAAGGCCTGAGTTTGGGTAATAAAACCTCGTTCCAGCCAGCTCAGATCATATTCAACGGCATCCGTCTTAAACGTGCAGTATCTTACTGTACATATCTGCAAGTCTGCATGACTTGATTGGAATATGCTAGTATGTGCTTGTTGATGTTGCTGTAGTCCTGTAGCAAGTTATAATAGTATTTGCAAGCCAGATTGAGTCTCCAGATATAATGGCCATGTATCAGCTACATGTCTCGCATGTGCTGGTTAAAATTGGGGAGGCGTTGTCAGTTTTAAATGTGTAGCAATTTATCTAAGGTAATTGTGTGAATCGTTGTGATCTTTGCAAGTCACAAGCTGTATGGACAGCCCAACATCCAACTGGAGTCAGAGCATACAGAACATCATTAGGTTAAGGTGAAGAAGGAGTGTGAAGGTCTGGACGTTGAATCAATGTTGGTTGAGATGGGTGTCCAATTGTCATGGGTATGCACTGTCACGATTGTGTTGTGACATCATAAACATCTCTGCCCAGTCTGTGGTGGACAACGGATGTCATTCAAGTAATTCAGTATTGACGTGGACACGCAACTCGATCATATGTTGCTGTCACAGCATCTGCTTCCCCACATTACTCATGGATAGTACAGCTCATTGATTAATCTTGAGAGAAGGATTCCGGTGAGACGCTGAGTCATAGTTGTAATTATGCTTGTGTGTTAAATGGGAGGTATCATCATTATTGATAATTTTCCTTTGAATATGGCAGTCGTTCTCTATTTCCATGTTACCTATGATTCTGTGAGAAACTGACAGATCGGTGATCTGACTGGCAACTGATCGAGGGTAACGACCAATTGCCACACAAACAGTCTCTACCCTCCCACATATCTTGTGATTGGGTTGCTAGTGTCTCTTTGTCTATTTGTTTGGTGTACTGAGAACAGTTACCTCGATTTTGCTCACTGTGTGTGTGGTGTACAATGTGTAGAAATTCAGCAAGATTGCAAACCTGCAAGCAAAACATATCTGGTAACTGACAGCCTGAAAATCATACAAGGGCACATTTTGTTGAATCCAACGCAGTGAGAGGGATAGTATACTTGGAGGAATACATTTTCAAATAGAGTCAGAGTGATTGCATCTGTATATGCAGGTTGTAAGTTTTTCAGTAAGGTTGACAATCCTTATCAGCCATCAATTCCACACTGTGGCTTACCCAGCCTCACCAAGTGCCAGCATAGCAACCCTCGCCTGTATTCCAACACCTGGGTATTAAAAGTAAATGCACATGCAGGCTGTGATTAATCATTACTGAAAACAAAATTGGTAGTTGAAGATGAGTTGATATATGAGTGGCACTTGCAGGCAGTGATTGATTAAGTTTAGAGATACATTTGGAGCCAAAGTTAGAGTTATTCCAAGAAATGTACCTGAGGGTGTAATTGTGCATATTTAGAGATGCATTGGAAGATTGGGATCATGTTGAACATAAAAATATACTTCAAGGATGTGATCGACCAAGGTTGCATATTCAGCTCGATGCCTACAGTTGAGATGCACCTGGTGGCCCTGATATACACAGTTGGCCAATCCTGTAGGAGGCCAAGATCAAGTAAAGTGAGAGATGTGCAGCGAGGGCACAATAGAGCAGGTTTGGAGAATGACTTGGAGCCTGAGATCATATCACACTGAGAAATGCGCTCGCAGGTAATGGTTGGGGGTGTTTGGAGATACGCTTGCATGTAGTAATCGATTGATTTGTGACTTACTATTTCAGGCTTTCCTGAAGCGTATTCGGTAATTCACCTGGTGTCAACTGTTCAGCAAATTTCTGGGCTGCAATTGTGCACAGCTGTATACTCTGTAGTGGCCAATGATTGTTGAAACACGGATGCCATGATTGAGTGAGAGTACGGATGTACTTTGATGCCATGATTGTTCCAGGATGGATGAGTACTTGGGAGTAGTAAACATCAAGGCAGTAGATTGGGAGGGATATATAACTGCAGCTAAAACCCCTATTGATTCATTAACTCCTTATCCTGGCAATGTAGAGAGCTGTGTGACACAGCAGCCGGCATGGGATGAGAAGATGTGAGACTACATTGGAGCAGGTGACTGTTGATGTTGAGATGGTTCAGGACTCTGTGAATGATATACCTGATGTGAAATACTGCAACTGGCTTCGATAGATTGTGAGGGTTGACCTAACTTTCCATTCCTAGAAGATTCGATTGTTGTGGATGACAAATTAAGAGTTGAGAGGAGATGAGGGATATCATCATTAGCAACTGCAACTTGACAGATTGGCTGTAACACGTGCAGTTAACATTCCACATACGGCAGGTATGATACCCGACCCAGTGGTTGACATTATCTATACTGGAGGATATTTCACTAATCATACATATTGGACCACAGATGTGTCACATTTGCATATATCCTCTACATTGTTCACATTTACATCCCCCGGCTCGATTTCTTGACCACAACCGTACCATCATCCCAGGACACATAGTTGGGTAATCCCCCTATATTTCCCTATGCCATGAGCACTGGTTAACACCGAGTATGCATTACACCAAGTACACTTTTCACCATGTACATCATTCGCCGAGTACACCATACACCAAGAACACCATACCCCAAGTTCACCATACACCAAGTACAAAATACACGAAGTACACCATATACCAAGTACAGCATTGACCCAGTACACCATACACTGAGTACACCATACACTAAGCACACTATCTGTGGAGTACACCATGTGTGGAGTACAGAATACACCACATGCAGCGAACACTGTGTCCCGGATACACTGAATATAGCACACACCTTGTATGGTACCCAGCGAAGAAAGCATCCGAACATGTCTGTCTCACATCTATTCCTACCAACCATTATAAATCAAATCACGGACGACAGATTCAGCATCCGGCATGCCTCCAAGTTCAGTTTGTTGCCCATATCTTCAAAGTGCATCTCTAGTTTCTCCCAATCCCAGCATCCAAATCAATCTCCCAGCTGGCACCAGTGCTCAACATTCTGTGTTGATGCATCCTCATCTGGCGAAGTATCTGCTTCCGCATGCTCATCATTGGTATCCATGTCCTCATATGAGTCCACATTTCTGGTTCGCTGGTCAAATCGACTTTGCTTTCAGTTTGCAACATTCTGTGTTGATCCATCATTGGCTTGCGATGTGTCTTCCAAGTTATCCGTATCTGGATTGTTGCAATCCTAGCCCTCATACCCGTCAAGATCACTGCTTCACAAATGAAACCTCTCAAGTTCAGTCAATACCCGTCCTTGGGAGCTGCCAGTGAGGATTGCATGGTGCTCAAAGCTTTCGTCACCTTGTGCTTTGTAACCTGCACAGCCCACTGCCATCCCGGGATTCGGTTCGTCATCCAGGCAATTGGTCCCATTCGGGATGTTTCGATCTTTGTTACCAATCTCAGTTTCCTCCAGCATCACTGCGGTGGTCAAATAGTCAAGAAGAACTGGATTGTCAACATGTGCTGCTTCCACGCTAATGACAACAGCAGGCGTTGGGTTGTCCGCATATTCGATCCGATGCTTGACTGTAGCAGGAGTGTTTTTATACACCCTCTGTTGGTTGCTCTCCTGTACTGTGCTCCTGTTATTCATCAAAAATGTATACCTGTCTGCAACGCCAGGCGACCTTAACAATTTATGATCTGTTGCAGCGCAGTATGATGCAATCTTATGACAGTCTGCCTTGTAGATGAAGTTGTACGAGCAATCAGTACTGTCATCTCTCAGCTTTGACTTGGACGCTTTCGGATGAACACCTCTGTTCTGTTGCCACCCCAGGAGAGCATAGTGCAACATGGTGCGGGTAAACGTAATCAGTGACGAGGGTATATTACCATCCATGTTCTCAATCATGGAATTGTTAAATCCAACCTCGTACTGACTACTGTTATTCACCCAGTGATAAAATTTTATGTAGATGAATCGTGGGAATGCTTCCGCCCGAAAGTAAAGCGGACATTAGCCATTTGTTAGCAGCTTGCAACTCTCTCTACTTTAGCTTACCATGCTGTACACCACCTTCTGCACGGTCTGCATGAAGTACGAAATACTGATTGGCTGTGAGAATGGAACAAAGGAAAACCCAACCCTATGAAGCGAATTTAAAGCGGAGAACCTAATCAATCTCCACAATGTTTTCCCATGCTGATTGAATAAATGCGACGTAACATTCGCAACATTTGCTCAAACCTAGTACCGGTGGGAGCGTCTGATATCCAACTTGGGCAACTGCTTCAGCCTCCTTCCTTGAAAATCTCCTGTCTGCAGGCCTCGAATGCTAGGGACCAAATATTGTTGAGCTGCATACCAGCATTGCGATCAATCACTTTTATCTTCCAGTGAAGGGCTTCAGCAAATGCTTTCGCACTGCGTCATGCAGAATACCTTACCATCTCCATGTCTCTTGCACTTATTAATAGCCGTCTGATCCTGATGTTGAGCTCCAGCAGTCTGCAGTTTGCACATTGATAACACGTCATGTATGAGTGACCAAATCGGTGGATGTTGCGACTGCTGGAGGTCATTTATGGAGGTGTATCCCCAGCCTGCCATCCCAATTGCCACTGCCACTGTCTCTGATTGTTTTCAGTAGATCACATTAGGAGTGGATATATACAAATTGCGCTGGCTTCAGGATTAGGACTGGGGGTAGGCAGGGTTTCATGACCTCTGAGAGGAGTGGGTGTAGTCCCAATGCCGGATACTGGGCTGGATACAATGGAAATTGTTGAGTCTGTCTGTACTAGTGTTAGCAACGGTTCCAACCCGCTAGAACAGTTCCGGGTGAGGGTTGGAACCGGAACTGAACAGTGGTAATTATTTTACCACAGGACAAACCCAGGCTGCTTGCATTTGAGCCGGTTTCCACCTCAAACCTGGCCTTGGCAAGCCCAGATAGTACACTCCAATGAAGTATTTGAGTTCCAATCGTATCATGATATGATGTATACGTAGATGGTGTAATGTTAGCCACTCTTTCACCTCCAGCTTTCAGATTTGCGATCGGACCAATATTCATTGAGTCGCTGGCGAAAACCAGCAACATTCGCTAAACATCGTCACTTATTCCACAGCCACTCACCGAATATCAGTCGGATTGCAACTCTGAGAGCGGGAGGTGATACAGCAGCTAAAATGGCACAATCTATGTCTATATCATGTGATGATACAATCAGAACTCAAATACTTAATTGGAGGCAAAAATGTAGCAACCTCAAATGGACCCGGGGTCTGGTTCCTACCAGGCGATAAAACACAGGGTTTTGTTCCGGTCACATTGAAAACCCAGCACAAGTTGTCCTGTTCAGTTCCTTGGCGGGTCTCAACCCTGCCTGGGGTCTCAGTGCCAGATCCAACCCAGACCGGAGCCAGGTAACCCGGAACCATTGCTAACACTAGTCTTTACGAGTCCTCCAGGGTCTAGTGTGGTATGACTGCTTCTACACGGCGGGGTGGTTGTAGTATTTATTGATCCTAACCGTGTCACAGACTGGGTGTGAGCCACCTAATGAGACATATTTGCAACTACAGAGTTGTTCAGCAACAATGAGGAGGTGGATTTCCGACCTTTGACTGTCGAGAGTACGTCACTCCCTCCTTGAGTGGAATACCTCTCGGCAGCCAGTACGAGATCACGTCACTCAGCAGGCCGCAGTTGAGAATTCCCGACATGCCCACAGATTCTAATTCTAATAATCAACTCGATGTGGAATTGTTTCTATAGCCGGAGTCATCTCAGGGTGCAGGATATGGGAAGGAATAGTCTATTATAGATGTTTGACATTATGAAGGTGGGAATCATTTCCTCTGAATTCAGATGCAATGGCTGGCCAGGTAGACACCGATTGCAGCAAGCATGGAATCACTCGACACAAATGGACGGTGCAGTGTGGACCCTGCTATACTCTAAACCCTGACAGTACTCCAGGACATGATCCCTTCAACGCATTCAATTATGGGGTTAACTGCCATCTAAGTAAACTCAATATTGAATTTCTCTGTTTCAGAATGGGTTGAAGGTCAATTCTCACCGCATGAAGGGGGTCGATGCAATCTTACCGCAATGCTCATAGTATTGCATATGCTTTTGGCACAATACTTGGAACCGACAATTAAGTATTTCTGCTGCTTTCCAGTGGAAATCCCCCCGTGTCAGAGCACATAGCATCCCAAATGGAAAATTGACCCATTTTCTATCCTATGACATAAGTTGCGTGTGCTTTGTGCAACGTTTGGCATTGGTAGCCATGTTCGATGATTCCACACTTGGGACAACCTGCAAACTACTCAGTTTGCTCCCTTATGCATGTTGTCTAAGCGGTATATGTGGTATGTGATGCCAAAGCAACGCCTGGCATCAAATACTGTCCTGGCTGTAAGTACTATATCTTGTCTTGAGGCTGCTCCTGCATCAGGTGCCTGCTGCTTGTGTAAGACAAAGGCTTGTTTGTTTTGTGTTAGTTATCCAGCAAGACAACTTGAACCAAGCAATTGCAGGAACTCGAGTATTTATATCCCTTCTTCCCGCCTTCACTACCATTTTCTTTTCCTCAGATATGTAACACAGCACCAGCAATCTACAATCTCCTGACATCACGTGACTTGCACAAAATAACACCACCATTTCCAATACACACCCATTAATCTAAACAACGTTGTTTCTTCCCTGTGGACTTCCTTCTTCTACAGGTAACAGTATCATTATGCTAATGGCTCGGATATAGTGTGATTTACATCTTACAGCGATGGCACCAAAGGGCAGCCACCATGGAAAGGGATAGCAACCACCAGAGCAAAAATGCCGACAACTGTTGTCAATCGACACCTGTTGTTGAATTGGGACCATATAAACCGATTCTTCTCGAAACTCATCAGCTAACTTTTACAGATATTTGTTGTTTCAAGCATCAATGATGAGGGGGCATGAGACCTCTTATATGATATAATCTTTCTTGATCCAGTCACACCTTGCAACTTTCACAATGTCAGCTAATGAGGCCGCACCAGAGGAGCAGGTGTTTGCCTTAACTGGAGTGGTGGGCAGCCTCCGCTCGTATAGGGGGCAACTATTTAACAACCACCGTAACCAACTGAACAATTGGAGGTAGAATAACACCCGTCCCTTCGGGGATGACCACGATTGCTCCAATCTCCAGACAACCAGCACATGGATGGTGGATGTCTGCGCAAAGTGTTGCTCTGGGTATCATCACGATGAGCACTCAGCCAAGTTTGAGCCACCATGCTGCCGGCAGTACAACTCAGGTCATGTCCTGACCCCTAGTGCAGTAAGTTGGGATGAGATAATCGATGAGAATAATGATGATGTAAGCTGGGCTGATCTCCCAGCCCAGAGGAGTGGAAGCAGCTGTCCTAGAGATGGCAATGACATTGAGAATTGCGAGGATACCAACAAGACACAGGGCTGTGAGAAACGAACCGGAAGATGGAAGGGTACAGTGGATGTGACTGGGAGAGGGATTGGGACGGCAATGGAGAAAGTGAAGGGGAAGGGGAAGCGAAATTGGAAAGGGAAAAGTATTATTAAACAAACTCCAGGAGGGAATGATAGCTCTTGCACAGTTACTTGGCTGTTGCAGAAGGAGCCGTATAACGCAGACTCTGAGACTGAGGGATAACTAGAGTTGACATAATTGCCACCGGATGCATTGTCCACAGTGGAAATATCATCCTATGATATTAATGACTCTACTGAGGAGTCGGACAGTGACTATGACTCTGACCATGATTGTGATGAGGATATGTGCATCAAGTATGCTGCGCATGCACCAGACGACACTGTTTTACAGAGCGATGTGGATTTGGAAAGTGACTGTGGCAATGAACAGAAGGAAGATGAAGAGGAGGATGATGAGGAGGAGGAGGCAAAGGATGAGAAGGAGGATGACAATAAGCATAATGGCAAAGAACCTCACACGATTGAGCAGGGAGAGATGGTAAATGCATCCACTCACAATGTACATATCATCATAGAGGATCAGGTAAACATGTTAGCTGAGCATGTCCAGGAGATGCTCAAGCATACTTCACGACGACAACGTCTGACGATTCTCCTAAGACAGCATTCCCCGGAGCGTCACCCACAAGCTCAAACTCCGAAGACTCGTCCCCTCCAGTGGCTGCAGCATATGGGACCTGTGCCGCACTAAAAACAGCGCCCGGCAGTGCCAACTTTACGAGAAGCTAGGGCCTCCAGAAACTTCTCAGATATTGATGTGAATCAGTAACTGCTTATTGAATCGGCAGGTGAGAACAGTCTCACTGATATTCCTCTCCCAATATCCCTCTCCCAGATGTTCCTCTGCCTGATGTCCATCTACCTGCGGTGACTCACCCCAATGTCCCTATCCCTCATGCGCGCCAAGATGGCTCGGAAAGAAAGGAGTCAGCTATTCCTCAGTTCGCGAAGGAGGCAATGGTTGTTACGTTCGGGTTAGGTTTGACTGCATCTCTTGTTCGGGTCGTCTGTTTAAATCTGTGTATTTCAGGCATTGATTAATTCATGAGTCACGATGTTTTTGGTTCGCTCAGGGTTTATTTGATTTATTGGTTTCCTATTGGTATTATTTCATTGGATTTTTATTTTATTTTTAATCAATTGATCGTATAATGGGATGTCGCACATGCAGTGTTGGTGCAACTCTTGGCGTGCAAAGAACCTCCATGTGATGGCGTTGATGCTTCAGAAGTTAGCTGAACATATCGTGAGCCTACACACCAGGCTGCTAAGGCCAAGCACAAACTTTCATCATTTGCTACAGTGCATACTCCACTCCTCGTGTGCAATGTACAAGGTCCCATAAGACCCCTTTCTGTTGCCCTGAATTTTAATGCCGAAACACAATCTCTTCAGACTGCTGGCGACTTAAATATATCAAGGTACACCATTCTGAGCCCCATCAATCTACACGCCAGAATGATCGGAAAAGGAACCTCTCACCTAGAGGAGTTTAACCCACTCAGCGTCATGAATTCAATGTTACCAAACATTCCATTGCAGAGTTGGACTTGTTGCCCAATCTGGATCACATTACAAACATCGCAGACTTTGAGTCTCAATCACCGCCACATCCTCTGCCCCGGACAGAAATATACTCCATGTCCAACCTTCTGCTGAGGCATTACGTTGCTGAGTTAAGTGAATGCAACTCCTAGTGTTGCCGTCACACCAACCTATAAAACAATCCCTTCAACCCATTTGAGACACTTGAAGCGGACAAACCTATCCAATGTGGGATCATGAGGAAGGGCATGAAGAGGTACTATGACAATTTGCTCAAGCCAGAAAACGCCACTCTGTGTTTTCCAAGCAGCAAAACACGGGTGGTGTTCAGCCGCTCATAGGTAGCATGCCAGATACTCAGACACTCAAGGAGTTGGACCTACCCACATTCGAGGATATGTGATGCAATGACAATCGCTAAAGCCGTCCCAAATTCTGGAGTTCAGATATCATCAAAAGCATGAGATAGTTGATGCCACAGCCAGCCAATGCCGAGCATCTCATTTATGCCCCTCCGCAATGCTTTGTCAGTGATATGCCACTGAAATGCCCCAATACCAAACTGCACACTGTGGACTTCTGGTGGGGGACATGGGTAAGGAGAGATACTTGAGGAAAATAACATGCTACTGGACGTTGAGTCAATACTCAGAGTGGGGGATATGTGTCTTCCAATGATCTTCCTATCTGATGGAACACATCTCTCGAATTATGCTGGAAACAAGAAAGTGTGGCCTGTATGTGGTATCATTGGCAATCTATCTCCCAAGATCCGCCCGATGCCTTCACCATACAGCGTCATAATGGAAGCTCTCCAACTGATTCATATCAAGAATCACAAAACTCTTCCGACGCAGCTCAAGGAGAAATGGCAAACAACCCGAGAGGTTCTGATCAAAGTATTCGGGCGGTTACTCCCACTAATCACCTTCAAATAACATCCTATTGCCGAGAATTCGTATTACAACATTCTCTGTGCTGATGGCAACTTCATGCATTCCAAATCACATTTAGCTGCAAGGCTTACAGATTGCCCAGAGAATAGTGACCTAGGCCAGCTCAAGCAACATGAGTGTTTTTGGTGCAAGTGTCCAAAGAACGAACTAGGAGATTATGTGGCTCCTGATAAGCAATACCACCAGAGGGATCGCAATCTTTACTGGATACAAATTGATGTCAACACCATGGGAGCTGATCCTGAACTCTCATCGCGCCATGTTCCCAGAGGATTCAATGTGTTTGGACATATTCCGTGTATTGCAAGTAGCTTTGCTAAGGCGGATGTGATAGCACGGCTGCAGGTGACGTGTCCAGGGCTGGGTAACACCCGCTATATAGAGTCGGCTCGCCATGAGCCTTAGATCTCTAGCGATGATCTTACCTTTATACTACTCTACAATATTGACATCCACGTCTGCAACCGTATCTACTGATATACCTTCCTACTAGGCCATACACAGGTGTATGCCTTTACACTAGTATCGCTCTTTAATAACAGATACGTTTCACAAACTGGATTTCGTGAATTACCCCTTTCCGAAGCGTCGAGACACGCAAACTACACACGATACATTTTACAGATTTGGGAGCACTGATAGCATCAGCGCAGTGTCTTGATATGTCTATGGAATTGAGGTTAACGGTAACAGAAACGATCTTGTGCGGATTCCAGAGGCCAATTGCCAGGGAAGCGTCACAACACCTACAAATGAGAAATCATACGGACTTAAGATCTACGAATTGCAGATACAAAAGATGCATGAATTGTCCACCCAATGGAGGTTAACAGTAATAGAGACAATCCGAGTTGATACGAGGGGCCAACCGGGCAAGGGACGCATCAGTGACCAAGTCAGTTGAAGTCAATTGCAAAGAATTCATCATACAAGAACCAGAAGGCTATCAATCCCGGGTTCAATGAGATTGGATAAGTTACCACCCACTTGAGACAATTGACGATGACAGGGACGATTCCAGATTGCATACATCCCTGAGAGTCGCGTTACCAGCAATGCAGAAGCCGGCCCTTTTCCCGAGATTTCTTTAATCCTCATCCGCCAAGCGCAATCAAATCTGCGAAGACCTTAAACGGACACATACCTCGAACGAAGTCCACCTATGGAGGACAAGGGCGGATTGATGCGATATGCACGATTCACATCTAGCGATGCCACTGATGGCAGTTCCAATCGCAATTACCTTCTACAACACTCTATGGAGTTATCTATGTTACGGATGATGTTAGAAGTTTACTACGGCGGCTACTGAAGTCGTACAAGGCTATATTCGGTCAGGGAGTCAATGAATCAACTAGGATTACCGATATGATTACCGGCATCATTGGTCTATCAACTGGCAGAGTTCAAGATGGTGGAGCAGCGATCATAGATCGTACAATTCCCGACTACTATTGTCAATTATTACCTTCGGCACCTGATTGGACAACCAAATGGGATCATTGTGAGGAGAGAGACCCATCCGCGCCAACTCTGTTCTATTTCCTCAAACAAGTTAACGAAAGCTGATTGCCAATGAGCGAATACGGATGTGCCCCATACCATGGCATACGAAGAGGGTTTTTATGATTGCAGTGGTGAGGTTTATTTGTAGCCGGGATTCTCAGGATCCACGGGGCTACCGAATGAACCGTCTGGGCACCCTCAGGAGACCAGCGGATTCAGCATGTATTTAAGGCGCGCCGAGGTTCAATTGATGTGTCGTATCCCAAGGAGGGAATATACGTTATTTGGATGTCAGACAGTCCCATTTGGGTGTGACAAGTATGTGATTCGCTGACCGAGCGTATTCATACAAATTGGTGGCAGCCGCGGTGGACCCACTGTGTGAGCTGGAGATTGAGTTTGGATTGCCATGGTAAAACTTCAAGAATCCTAGGGTCGACTTGCAAAGTGTTCGACTTTTGGCTCTTCAACCCCAGGATGAGCGGAAGAGGAGGCAGTGGACCGGGCAGGCCATCAGGTATGCCCCGGGAATGTACCTGGATCACCGCTAGGGAGGATGCCTGTTCCGAAGGAGGTGGCGGTGATCCGGATATCTCAGTACTCGGAACCAATGCCTTTGACGATCAACTGGCCAGTGAGGAGGTCGTTTGGATGTTCTTTCTAACAGTGGGAGTTCGTATAGGGCTGCTGGGAGTGACCGTGGAAATCATCTCTAGTGGTGAGATAGGCACCAGGCACTGGACGGGCGAGCAGGGAGCAGCGGTGGCAATGGCTAGAAAAAGGTTCCCAAGGGTATACTCGTGTAAACATTGTCGGCACGCCGAGACACGAAGGGAGTACTGCACGGTTGGGCTTGGCTTTTCCATGGGCGAACCTTTTTATATCCGGGCTCCTTGATAGTCCTTCATACCGCTCCATATATATATCTATTACGAATTGAGAACTAACGTTTGCAGATAGAACTGGTACCACGACAAAGATGGTGTCTACAGATGACGGAGGACTAATCCAGCGATATACGGAGATTTCGTGGAGGTTCAGCAAATCCAAGGCGGAGACACTCCCACCGCATCGGTCAATCGCAATTTATTTGCAGCCTGGCTACAATTTGCCATATGGGCGGATTTACAACTTCTCGGAGTTGGGTGGAGCGATATTCATGCAATTGCGTGGATTAGGATCACGTGCTCACAAGGATTTGGACTTCAACATCCCATGCCATATGGACGGATCGATGAGTGGGTAGTTTTTTATGATGGACAATATGTCACCGGATTATGAGACTGCGATGAAGAGTCAATGGAGGACGGACATTATGGAGGTCAGTAACAATGACCTTTATTGAGCGTACAAAGTTACAGGAGAAGTTACGCAATGGGGCCCATACTAGTTCTATTATACACACTGTGGAAACGAATGGCTGCAACGAACTGGATCACAGCCAGAGATGGATCGCAGCCGGAGATGGGTAGCGGCCGGAAATCGATTGCGGCCGGAGATAGTTAACAAGAAATTGATTCCGTCCGGAGGTGGATCGCGGCAGGATATGGATCTCAACCAGTTATGGATGGATGACTGGAGGTGGATGACAGGAGATGGATCTCAGGAGATGGATCATGGGAGACAGATGACAATCAATCTCCTTTTCTATACGAAGATATTGAGATTATGCGAAGTTATACCCTTCTCGAGATCACTTCGGTTTAAAGCTACGAAGTTACAATCGAGCGCAGATTCGCAGACATACGGTGTTCCAGTGGCATGGCTCCACCGAGTACGAACCCAAGCACTTTTCAGAGCACTATTCAGAGCACTATTCAGAGATACTGAATCATGCACCTACATGCCTGAGTTCCAATGCCGTATACGATCCCGAATCAGATCCCGAGTTGCAGCAACAATGCCGATACCGCACAAGCCGTACAAGATTAATCTTTGGCGGAGCAACGATCTTTAAAGAGGGGGATGACAGTGCCGGATTCGCAACAACCCTTCCCTTGAACAATTACCGTACCGGAAGTACAGGAACGACGCACCGTGAAACGCATTCACCAATAGAGAAGGCTAGCAACGGCGAAAAGTGCACCCGGAGAAGTGATGCCAAACACACCTACAGATGAATCAAGAAGAGGTTCCGAACGAGACAGAAAATGATCTTGAACATACCAAATTGTCTAACGAACGTCTTAGCGAGAGACAATCACCGAATGCCATCGTGAGACAGTCGAGACAACTACCAAAAAGATGATTACCAGATTGCCTTGGATGGAAGGCGCAGGAACGTAGTATTATCGGGAGCTCAACCTACCGAAGGCACCGACTGGGATGTTTACCAAACAGCTTACCGATAGCAATGCGGCACGACTATACTGGAGGACTATAAGCCTGCTTGGCCGATGCCGAAGGAAGATGACTATCACAACTGACGGACACCGTGTGATAGCCACCGGCTCCAAGAGAGGATGTCAGATATCGACGCTAGCCTACAGAGCTATGCACGAGGACTCGGGAGAGCTCAAACGCGCCTGAATATTCATGGTATGAATGACCATTTGATGAGAAGCTTACGAGATAGACACGAGGTCATATATGATTGACCATCACAGGCGGCTATGATACCGAGCAGAAGCTACAGTGCATGCCGGGAAGCCAAGCCGGCTTCATCCGTGCAGACTGAGCGCGAATATGACTACCGAAGCTTCTTCCAAAGCACCAACGATGATCACTGATGGGCAGGGCCTGTGGAGTTGTTTACTTGGAATTTGGAGAGCTCGAGTGCTAGCGCACTTGAAAGTATGGTGAGTATGACCGGTTACTGGAATACTTACAAGTTAGATATACCGATGCAATTGCCGTTGGCGATGGCGATGATGGGCTGCGAGCGGAAGCCACCATTGACGCCGCCGAGTCGAGGCTGACACTATGGTTGGTTATTTCACCGAGATTACTGTGTCTAAGTCCGACAATGAGCTACACTTGATACGAGTTACGAGTGCGAGATTGGATGACCGGCTGCCGGACATTCTGAGAGAGGAGATATGGAGGACGGTGTCACTTTGGATGTTTCTTCTTCTCCTTTCTTCTGTTTTGGTTACTTCTTTACTTCATTACTTCTTTGGATCTCGGCCCAGTACAAATGGCGTCGGCACGGGTTTTTACCACCTCCGGAGACCAGTCAAGTGGAGGTGGAGTTTCCCCGTGCGCCGGATCCGCCGAATGGCTACCATATGGTACTGATTTATTGTGGGACTTATTGGTTCGTACGATTGCGTACGTTGAAAGGTTTTTTGACTGTTTCCTTTCCTTTTCTTTTCTACTCTTGTACGGGATTATGCAGCCCAGGGGGTCTGCACCTAAAAAGGGAGATAATGTAATGGCACGGCTGCACGTGACGTGTCCAGGGCCGGGTAACACCCGCTTTATATAGTCGGCTCGCCACGAGCCTTAGATCTCTTGCGATGATCTTACCTTTATACTACTCTACAATATTGACATCCACGTGTGCAACTGTATCTACTGATATACCTTCCTACTAGACCACAGACAGGCGTATGTCTTTACAGCCAACCTCCTCCATGAAATGAAGATTGGGATAGTGTTAGCAATGATTCCAAATCACCTGGTCAGTTCCAGTTTGGGTTTTGACCCGGATCTGAACCATTTCAATGGGTCTTACCACAGCAAACGCCAGACCATTGCCATTGGCCCGGTTTTACCAACAAATACTCGGCATTTGAATTCCACAATTTTGCCTTCATTGAAACATTTAAGTTCTGGTCATATTGTGACATGATCAGTAGGTAGATTGTGTAGTCTGAGCCCCTGTTTCACCTCCCACTCACATATTTGCGATCGGACCAATATTGGTTGAGTCGCTATCGGAAACCGGCGACATTCGCCCGACATGTGGCATTGTTTCACCGCGATTCACTTAATATTGGTCCAATAGCAAATCCAACCACGGGATGTGAATGACCGGGTAAACCTGCACAATCTGCCCTCAGATCATGTCATGATATGATCAGAACTCAAATACTTAATTGGAACGAAAGTTGAGGGAACCGGAATATGGGATCAGGATCCGGGTTCAACCCGGCGAAAAAACCGTCCGTTTAGGTCCGGTCCAGTCAACAACTCCGCCAAGACAGAGCAGGTCGGGTTACTTGGTGGTTCCTGATCTGGACAAGGGTATTCTGGTTGGTTCCAACCCGGACTGAAGCTGGGTAACCCAGAACCCTTGCTAACAGTAGATCGGTATGCTTGAACTCCTCCAGAAATGGCTTTGCCACTTCATGCAGAGGCACAAATGCTCAACGAGTATAATACAATCTGATTTTCAGCGTCTGATTACAATGACCTCACACCAAAACATAAGTCAGAGGTGGAAGTTTCTCAATGGAATGGGAAGGAGATGAAATAAATTGGCTGGTACCTGCAGGGAGTTGTAACACAGTACCTACAAGGTGGAAGCCCCACTCTGTGTCCCATATTGAATCGCACAATTTAGTCCCCACAGGCAAAGTTAGCATACAAGATGTATGCTCGATTTAAATCTCACTATGATTTAACATTGAGGTATATGCACAACGCAGTGTGTCATTTTCCCACGATCAAAGATGCTTTGCTGTCTGGGCGAGGTGGCAAAAAGGGGAATCCCAAAGCCAATGCCCTGAGGATGGAACTCATAAAGAAGCGAACGGTAGGTGAGGAATTTAACGCTGAAATGATGAAGCAAACCGAAAAGTGGGACAAAATGAACGTCTGGCAGGATTATCTCATGCATGAGATAGTTATTTCGAACAAGTTAGATGCCAACTTCAACTCTGTAATGATCCACATAATGTCTCACAGGGCTGAACAGAGTCATCAATACAGATCTTTCCAACAGGAATCTGCTGTGTCTAGTGTTAGCAACGGGTCCGGGTAACCCGCCAGCAGTCCGGGTTTGGACCGCAAAAACGGGTCGGTTCGGTTCCAGAACCGGCCAAAAACCCGACCCGCAGACTCTTGGCGGGCCTAACCCGGACCCGTACCTGTCAACCCGCGGGTTTTGCCGGGTTTGGCTAGACCTGTCGGGTCCAATCTCCGGTTCTGCGTTTCGGGTTTCACATTTATGGTCGCATTCAGATATGCAACTGTTAATCGTAAAATATTGAGCATGGTATGTCACGGTTCGTTTTCGACATATTAGCCGCCTTGACGTGCAAAACAAGAATACTCAAGCACCCAACTACATCCTGAAAATGAGCGTCAACAGAGCGTCAACGATATTTGGTCTTGCATCTTCGGTAATATGAGTGGTGCGTGATCACAAACATCCATAAAGAA
>Ga0307514_10000853_pt1 | contig 48954 bp, 55 predicted proteins | sample 16_EM_MG_FD_203088 | JGI IMG/M metagenome (GOLD analysis project Ga0307514, IMG submission 203088) | Populus trichocarpa ectomycorrhiza microbial communities from riparian zone in the Pacific Northwest, United States - 16_EM | ecosystem: Host-associated > Plants > Roots > Unclassified | place...
CAAGCCTACATGACCCCCCCCCCCACATAGCAATGATCTACTTCAAATAGTTTGCGCGGTGACAGCTTATAGGGTAGGGTGTACTTTGAGGGGTGTCGAGGAGGGGGTGTAAGTTAAGCATATTATGGGCGCAATTTGATTTGCCATTCAGTAAGCTTTTGCCTTCCAGCAACTGGATGCAAAACGGAGCTACAAGCAAGCAAGTAATGTACTGATATTTCATCAAGAAAACAAGATAAATCCAGCTGCCGAGGTTCATGCATGAATCTGATATTTCTAGTAGAGGAATCGCTGGTTCGGGGTACGATGAGTTGGGGCAAGATTGGATACCGATGGGTATTTCGGGTGTGCAACTCATGTAGTATCACAGACGACTACTATAAAAATGTACAAGTAAAATCCCTAAAGTAGCCAAATGCTTCCATTACTACTGCCCTACTGTACTATATCTCAAGAAAAAAAAGTACTATTCCATACCCAGACTTCATAAAAGCAATTGCAACATGAGCAACATAAAAGAAAAGCCAGATCTTTTGAAAACACTTAGAGCAAAAAATGGTGGCCGAAGAATGATTACAAGGAAAGCAAGACATAAATGGCAGTAAGCAATGACAGCCCCATCTACTCCCCCCTCCCCCAGCCGCTCTGGCGCGTGCCTAATTCGTATAGATCTACAGACTATCCGAATTCTTCAGCCCCACTTAATGATGCTTATGCCCTGTTGTGCCTGCTACACAATCTCACATCCCACCAGTCACCTCCCCCCCGTCCCCCTCTCCAGTGGATCAACATCCATACTCCCACCCCTACTTCCTCTCCCACTAAGAGTACTCCCTTCTCTTCCCTCTAATCCCTGCAGCTCCGCTCTCCTCCCCGTACCAGTAGCCCTCCTCTGCCCACCTCCTTCCTCATGCCCCTCTTCACCCCTAGCAACCTCCTCCAACCTCACCGTCAAATCCTTCACATCCCTATTAATCTTCTGGATATTTTCCTTAACCTTACTCGCCCACTGCTTCAAATTAAGGTCTACCTTCGTCTCAAATTGCTTTCTCAGGTCACGTAAGTCCGACGCCACAGATTCCAAGTTCCCAGGTGCATATTCATCCAAAAATCCCGCTGGCAATGCTGGTGCAGTGCTACTGCTATTCCCGCTAGCTTTCTCCCGCTCTCTCTCTCCATCACTATTCGCGATCTTTAGCTCCACAGTAGCTATGACCTCGTGTAGCTTCCTCATTTCACCCTCAGTAGAGGATATCGATTCCTTAACGGCATTCACCGCACTGTCAATAGCGCGCATTTGCGTTTCTAATGCAATGGTCTTAGTGCTAATGAGGGATACTGAAGCAGAGATCTTCCCCTCCTGAGTTTCAACCCTTTTCTCCAGGCCTGCAAAGCGAGGCGGGAACTGCGTTAAAAGAGTTTGAAGATTACCAACATGACCCTCCAAATTAGTCACCCTAGTATTGATGTCCCGGGTATTATTCACCGAAGTTTGCAAGTTATTCGAAAGTTGTTGGTACTGCTGCTGCTGAAGGGTTTGCAGAGCCTGGAGCTGTTGTGCATTAACTGGTGGTGCACCGGGAGTAGGTGGGGCAGATGTGCCATTCATCATCGCAGGCCCGCTCTCGCCATTCTTCATCTGCCCCTGCGCCTGCTGTCCTTGCTGGGATTGTTTCTCAACCTGCGCCTGCACCTTCTGCACCTGCTGAGCCGCTGCCATGAGCCCATTAACCCCAGTGACCTGTGCCCTCAAGTTGGTCAAGTCTCGCTCAATAACCGCCACCCTCTGTACGCCAATTATATTGGCTACCTTCTCTGCAATCTCCTTGAACTGGAAGTTATTCATCTGGTTGTTAATCCCCTGAAGTGTAACCTCTATTGCGTCTCGATAATTTTCCAAGATGTTTACTCGTTCGTTGACACCCTGAAGATGATTCAGTTTTTCTGGCAATGGCTGTATTGTTCGAGAGAGGAGTTCGATGAATTGACTATGCTTAGTAGAGGTTTTCTCAACAGTACTCACTCGAGTGTCGAGTTTGCCGAAAGTCTCGCTCCAGGCAGCTCCGAGCCCTTGTTGAAGTTGGGATCTCATCTCAGGCAGACGTGTGGTCATGATTGAAGATGTATCAGAGGTGAGTTTTTCCAGGGAGGAGCAGGTCTCAGTGGTGAATTTCTGAAGTGATTCTGACGTTTGGGTTGTTTGAGAGGCGAGTTTATTGATGCTATCCTGTAAGCTGCCAATTTCTTCGGCAATAGCATCATGCGAGCTTGTCATAGCCATATCCGCCTTCTCCACAGCTTTATCACACAGCGCAAGTTTCTCCTGAATACTTTGGGTCTCTGCCAACAATGCATCCCACCGGTTATGGAAATTCGGTGGTAGCCATGGTGGTGCATCTGCTGATGGTGTACCTGTGGCAGTGGTGCTGGTGTTGGTCTTCAATTCGGGTTTAATCGCCTGAGTCCGAGCCAATACCTTCTCCATCGCCGCAATCCTACCCTCTAATGCACTCAATACTCCCTCTATCTCACCAACCTTCCACTCCCCTTTCCCAGGCTTGGTATCAATGTCCATCTCCCTCTCTTTATCTTTCCTCCGTTCCTCCACGGCTTCCTTCAATGCCCTCCTATCCATTCCCCTCTCCTCTCTCATTTTCCCGATATCACTCCTGAACCCATCCTGCGCGGCCAGGAACCTCTCCAGCCTCTCCTCATACCCCTTCATGACCTTCTCATTCTCCGTCTTATACTGTTGGAAGTCCAGCTTCATCGCTTGATTCCCTGCCTTGAGCTGTTTCACTTCATCCTGTAACCTCTTCAACGCCTCGTTATCTGCCACGGGCTTGCTACTCTCCCGTTCTACAAGCTTCTTCAACTTCATATTCATATCCCGTTTAACTTCCTCTGCGGTCCTCACAGCATCCTTACTCAACCGCAATGCATCTTTTGAGATATCAGTATCGTTCCTCTTAGAAATGACAGAGCTCGTAAGTGATTGCAGGAATAAGTTAAGCTTTGCCGCAGCTTCAATGGCTTCTTTTTTAGCCTCGTGGTACGCGGTTTCCTTCTTTTGTTCCGCACTCGTGTATCGCTCCCGAATGGCGGGGAATTGCGGGAAATGTGTGCTATGCTTTGCAGTCTCTGCTTGGGCAGCTCTGTACTCTTTTTCGCAGGTGAGATGTCGATAGTGCGTGTAAGAAGCGTTCTGTACCAATCTAACCGCTCCATTGGAGTTCGTTAGCGAGTTTGATGAGTTTGGATGATGGTATACATTTGAAAGGGGATCAGTCCAGACCCATTTTGGGGGGTGGGCCATATTTTCGCGCTCAGAAGCTTTTCGAGACATTGGGCAGCGAATGAATGAATTCAATGATTTACGACTGGTAATGAGGGTTATTTGGTTTCAGTGTGTTTGGTAGGTGATATTGTGTGACTTCATCCCATATCACCCCCAATAGGAGTTTGCAAGTGTAGACACACTTCAGTGAAAATTTGATACTGCACAACCGCAACCAATCATGGCCAATCACCGTTTGATACCCCAATGAGTCCCGTTCAGCAGGGCAGACCCAGCGTAGTTGTTTTGAATGTTTCCCAGTGCGTTACCCTTCAGTAATGGCTCGTTGTATATGAGATCTGGACCAATGCATTTGTTCGGGATATTGAAACACAAGCAGAACGAACATTGCTAGCAATAGAGGAAAAGGTGGAAACACGAATGGATAGGGCATCACATACTCTGCAAGTATAAACTGCTGGTCCTTATCTCCTTGCTGCTGCTGCTGCATCATCGTCTGTAGCCATGATGCAATCGCTGCCGCTGCCAATGTCCCCTGCACAGCCTCCCCCATTGGTGCTGTATTAGAATTATCCCGCTGCTGTTTCGGCGAGATGTGTGTAATGCCCCTCCCCACGGGACTCGGTTCATTATGATTCGAAATCGAGCTTGCCCTCCTCACCGGACTCTGAGCCTGTACTTCTCTCGTAAACGTCTGTGTAATAGACCCTGCCGGCTGTAGAGGCGGTCCTACCGGTCTGCTTATTGCAGGCTTGTCAATCATCCCCCTCTCTCTCGGCGACGGTACCACACTGGACTGGTCCCGAACCTTTGCTGGTAGCGATCCTCTAGAAGTGGAATCCCTAGATCCTTCTCTCGACGGGGGCTTTGGTGGTACCGGTCTGTCCCGTCTAAAGCCAGATGGCAGCGGCGGCGGTGGTTGTGGTTGTGGTGGTGGTTGTGGCTGTGGTGGTGGTTGTGGTGGTTGTGGTTGTGGTTGTGATGGTGGAAGATGGGGCTCCCTCCGTTCTCTACGGTCTCTCCAATCGTCATCCCCCCCACCCCCAGCGCGCTTGCGGTAGTCATCCCTAGAGTCAAACCGCTCGTCACGGTCCCAGTCAGGCGGGTTGTAATCACGATATGATCTGTCGCTAGAAGTCACCCGGCCACGGCCTCGACCCGCGCCCTCTCTGTCATGAGGGTCCCGTCCCCGCCCCCGTCCACGGTCCGCCATAGATACCAGTCGGGGGGTGTTGCGACCTTACAGTAGTGCGTGTTTCTGCTGGAGAATGTGCAGCAGGTGCTTAAAAGGATCGACCCGGATAGAGGGATGAGATTCGGGTCCTGTTTGTTTTCGGTCGGGTAAAGACGTCGACGCTGGAGCTGAATATGACGCAGGTCAGAACTCAATTCGCTTCTCGGGTCGCTCAACAGCCAATGGGTCGGCCTGACTGCTTGCACTGTCCGACAGCTGCAGGTACGTATAGTATGTATGTATGTGTCTGATGGGTTCCACTCTGGATGAAATTGAAGGTTTGGGGCTCTTATGTTCTGCGAGGTGGTTGCTTATGCGGATCGCACTAAGAAAAAGAACGTTCCTTTCCCTGTTCTCCATGCACTGCCCGGCTCCAGTGTCTTGTAGAGTACAAAACACTCAACTGCTAACCGCAGTGGTGTTTGATCACGGCATCACCGACGCGTCAACATCCCCATATCATCCATTGCTGGCTCCAAGATGCAGCAACGGGGACAGATGGCAAGCTGCGAGTGTGCAGGGATGCCGGAAGCAGGTGGGCACTGTAGCTGGGCGACTGCATGTGGCTGCATTATGATATGTACCACGTTTGTTTTGCTATGTGCTGTGCAGTACTTGAGTATTGCAGGTGCCAGCCTGGGTGTGAACTCCTGCTCCATGTGAGTAATTAAGTGCAGTATGTATTTACAGTATTCACGGTAAGGAACTACTAAGTCTTACTGACTCCAGTCCTCTACCATCTACCAGTGGGGGAAACGACCGATTGACCTGCTTCCTCCTCATCCTCCACCTCCACCCCCGAGTCTCTGAGAAGACCCGAGGCCGAGACTGCGAAAACCTATGAGCCCCCCCCCAGGCTCAGCCCTCTCCCCCGCGACGAAAGACCCCCCACCACAATTTCCCCCACACACCTTGGCATCTGTGGCCCCGCTTCACTAACCCCTACCCCTCCCCAAACCACCACCAAATGCCGCTCTTCGGGCCTCTCCTCCAACTTCACTAAATTCCTCTCCTCGCACTCCCGCCCCCAACAGCAACCCTGCCCAGCTGGACAATACTACCCACCGCGCAACTCGAGCCTTAATATGGCACCACCGCGCCGTACTTGCGACCCCGTCGTCGATGCTCTATGGTGAGAGTAGGGTGCGGCGGCGTTGGGGCTGGGCGGGGGTGTAATGGAGGGGATGGTGTTGGAGGAGGCGTTGGGTGGCATGAGTATGCAGAGGGGTTTGGGGATGGGGCGGGTTTGGGGGATTATGATGGTGGGTGGATTGATTGGGGAGACTTCTATCCGTATTTGGGAGTTAAATGGATCACATAATGCTGAGCTTAGAGTTCTCTGTCTCTTCTATGCGATCCAAAAGCAGTTTTGGGTTCCCTGATTTATTCTAATTTAGCTGTCCTTGCTTATATTTGTATAAATTCCGACTACTACCAGACCCCATCCTGCTGAGTCCATTGAAGCTGACATTACATTCTAGTTGTAATTCCAGAAACCAAAGTTCGAATGGAGGGAAGTGCAACCAGGCCAAGAAACAGGGTGCCGAGTCTTGCAATTGACACCTGTTGAGAAGTCGCACTGGAGGTGGAAAGAACTCAAGTAGTATAAATAACATACGTCTATCTCATTGCTTTCGTATTGCTGCGGCTTAGCGTTTGAGGGTAACTTGATACTATGGCTGGGTGGTCACCAGAATATCGGCTATCTGTTATCATGGACAGAAACATAGGGAAGCTTTTTGCTTTTCCGCCATACGAGAATAAAATATAAACAATTGCAAAGCAATCCCCACAAGCGACAAAACCCCTCGCAATGAATAGTACCATGCCTCGAAATAATGTCAAGCAAACACCGGTAACCCCGCCCACAACTAACCAAAGGCCCACAGTCCAGGGCTCACAAATATGTTATAGTTGTTCCGTAAAAAACACAAGAAAAACAAAACCAAGGAAACAGTCCATGCCTATGCGTCCCCCCTTTTCTATCCATCTGCTTTGAAGAAACCACTGAGCTGTGGACTGTCTTCTGCACTTCATGATGCGACAGGATATCATATTAAAAAATATATGGTAAGTACACAAAGGAAAACAAAGGAGGATTGATTGTTGGCTATGATAACAAAGTGACGATAAGACTGTTCAGGCTGAGGTCAACAGAATTACCTGAAGCCATACCGATTATAACGAGTCGCCGTGGCGGACGTACCAGCATGTGGGCTAGTAGCAGTCGTTCGGGTATATATAGGGTTGCAGCAGAGCATCCCCACGCGGGAGCCGAATTTGCTTCCACGTAGGGAAACCATATGCTTGCGAATATGGGAAGCAACTTGCTCACGGTGGTTCGGGGAGGCATGCTGAAGGATCCACTGAACCAAGTAATTTCCATATTGATCACTGGCGACTGTATGGTGTTAGAATTTCACTCTTCAATTACTTTTGGAGACCTACTATCAATCAATGGGATTCTAGGCCTGTCCACGCGACCCTCGCAAACTCGGTCTAGGTATCTCTCGAGAAACTCTGCTCCTCCTATCTTAAGGCACTTCTCAACCACCTTTGATGCGTATTGATCCATACTGTATTCGGGAGCATTGTGGATGACAACATCGATTGCCCTACTTCGATCTGCTGGAGCCCCATGTTCACTATCGACAAGAAGGGTGATTAGCCGTGCAAAAAACAATTCGGATAAGGTCACACAAACCATATGTGCTGAATACACCAGTTTCCAAATTGGCCATGAGCGATAAGGTCTATGTTGGCCAGCACCTCATTGATGCAAGGGCGCTTTAGTGGCAATTAGCATCTTCCATCTCCGAACTCAAGGAGTCCTCTTATTGACAGTACCTTATCTTCTTCGAGACAATTCTCAAAAATGTTCTGAACAACCAAACTGCCTGTTTCACCTAGAGCAACTTCACTCCACCGGCCACGTAATGCTTCGTTGACATATTTCATAATTTGTGGAGGAGCATCCACCCAGCGAAGTTCGAACAGCTTTTGCCAGACCTACATCACGCATTAGAAGACAAATTTCTCAATGCTGGATAGGATATTTATACATGGCAAGCATCTATAAGCGTGTTAGCAGATAGACGTGGTGGACGGTCAAAAGACCTTACGTGAACTTACATCGATGAATGACAGTCTCAGGGATGCGTCTTAGGAGCTCGCTAACCATCGTTGCCTTGAATTCTTCGTTCACACAGTCAAGGGCTTTTTGAACAACATGACACCCAAATGCATCCATACTCAATGCCAAAGTATTTCCACGAATGGCATTGGCAATTCCATCAATTTGCTCGGGAGTTCCATGCTCAAAGCAGCGCTGAACAAGGAAGTTTCCAAACCGGTTCACCATCAGTGGGTATGCCTGCGCGACTATAGCGTCCACAATGGCATGTTTTTGCTCTGGAGTACTAATCTTGAGCTTCTGTTGGAGGAAAATGGAAGCCTGTTGGTCATTGTTGCAGACAATTTTGTCAACTATATATTTCCAGTTACAATTGACACTTCGCTCTAGCAATCGCCTGTAATTGAGAGGTTCGATGGTTGAAACATATGTTTGCTGAGCATTCGAGCCATCCTGAAAATGTCAGCTGAGCGGTATAGGAACATGAAGAAGATTGCGTACAAGGCCGTGAGCGTTCCAAACAGCAGCGCTAGCAGCGCTCGATGCCGTAAACTCAGTTGCAGTTGGAGATAGTGGTGTTCCGATAGGGCTGGGAGTATAACTAGTACTCGGGGATGGTTGATGCCCTGGAATATTATAATCAAAGGACGCCCTTGAGAAGCCAGATGATCCACCTCCGGAGTTGAAGGATGGACGGCGGCTGTACATTCGAGGCTCGGAAGACACAGGAGGGCCTGATGCACTTGGTTGGAAAGATGAGCTCCTCCTATTATTACCCCATCCACCTCTGCTGGGCCCAAAGTAATCTCCATGATCCATGGAATTGTTGCGGGAAATTGGATTATTGAATTGGATTTCACCTGGTGATGGCAGAGGCATTGAAGGTATGGTTGACTTATGTCCAGTACCCCAGATAGTAGATTGTCTATTATAGCTGGCAGACATATCTGGTGTTTCAACTGAACTCATAGTTGCGTCGTCAAATGGCCATGCATCTGGGCGGGTCATTGGTGATCGTGGATTAGTGCTATTAAGAGCCCTCTGGAGGTTAGTGATTGTATGTTCTGTGATTTCATCTCTTGTAGGCTGTCCATGTCCTTGGTCGAGTGCATGCTTTCCTAACTTCGTGTTAATACGATCATCGCCCAAAACCTGGTGTTTTCCAGAACCTGAATGGTGATGCAATGATGTTGTATGTTTATAGCCAAACATGTCAGCGGAGTTCTCAGAGATAGAGCCAGACATATCTGAGAGCGGGCTATTATTTCCATGGTCTGCATTGTTCGAGATGCCAGTCATGGTGTTGAAAAACTGAGAGCTGGAATCTCCGATACCACGAGAACGGGTAGAGCCCTTGAGCTTATATTGAGATTGTTTCTGTTTATCATTGATTGAAGTACTATCTGCAAGTCGTGCAAGCAGGGGGTCCAGCAGCTGACCAGCTTCAGGTTTGGTGCTAGTAGGACTATGGTTTCCAGACTTATTTGAGTTTCCTTTCTGTGGATGATTAGATTAGTTGCAGTAACTAAACAACCTACTTATAGGCTCTAACCTCAAGAGGGTGGTTGTGATAACCAGGAGAGACATTATCAGCCTTTTCAGAGAGTGCAGTCTCGGCAACTCCATGATCAGCTGGAGAAGCTGGTTTCTTATTCTATAATGGACTTAGCCAACTCATCATCTTAGATCGGGTGGAAAACCTCTGACCACTGAGAGCTTTGAGGCCATGATCTCCCCGGGGAGATCCTCACAAAGAGTGAAGTTGCCGGGCAGACGTGCTCCTTCGATAGTTGTCATGTCGGTGAAGGCGGTGGAGTTGGTACCTTAAATAGGATGGCTGGGAGGAAAGAAAAATAAGAGTAGCACGAGAAGCAGACAGACCTTGTAAAGTGCAAAACCAAATGTCAAGAGAAAGGAGATGGGATGTGAGGGAAATGGTGAAGGGAAGGAGGGATGATGCTTGACTCTGGAAGAGTGAAGAGGTGAAGGAAAGAAAGGAAGGGAGCAAGCATGGTCAACAAACATATAAGGACCCAGGGTAGCTCGCCGCTGTTGGGCATTACGCAATTAAGGAAGACGGCCCTCGGAGGGGAGATACTACTGAAGCAAGCAGTCTGGTTGGGGGTTACGAGAGGCCGGTGCCCGCCAGGCTAGTGGGTTGGAGTAGCAGTACTCAAGATCGGCTATAGGCAATCCTGCATATAGTACTTAAGTAATCTAGCATTGTATCACCTTCGAATATCAGCCTTTGATTGTGGACACATTTCAGATGGGGCTTGTTACACGACTCAGAGATATATCTCAAATAAAAACGAAATCAATAGTTTATTCGACATGGCTACCGCACCGAGGCTACTCCAGAGCTTGTACTTAGAGAAAACCATTAGACAGTTGCCACTTCGAGTCAAACATGCCCATAGCCAGAGCACCCTCCACCCCCTTCCATCCAGCCTCCTTTCCCAGGATTATAAGACTCGGCTGCCCAACTCCTGTCCTCAGAGGCACCAGCCGCGCAGCAGCTCGTAGCCCATCTTCATCTGCTCCAGCGACTACAATAGCCACCCTCTCTGGACCTAGCGGTCGAAGGAAAATTGCACCAACCCCTGGCTCCATTGGATAGATCTTCAGCCTCCCAGTAGTGTCCTGAACTGAGATCATCTCTTCGTTGAAACTAAGAGCCATATCTGTGGCAGCTTGTCCAAGAGCTCTTGAGTCCTTGATATCGATCAGGATCACATTGCCCTCACCAGTCATATACCTGATATCCTCAACAATATCTGAATCTGCTGAATAATACTGATGAAGGTTCCTAGAAATCTCAATTGCGAGCTCTTGGTGGTAGGGTTGCCTTTGGGCCACTGGCGGGAGAACAATTGTGAAATGGCCGCTAGTGTTGAGGAAAGCATCTAGCGCACCCAGTTGCTTCCCGCTCCTCTCTTTTCTTCGCCACAGTTGGTTGTGTACGCTCTGGGAACCCATCAGTCAATGGCTAGGCCTCACACAAGCTTCAAACATACCCTCCATTCACCCTTTGCCGATTTGGCGAACATACTACCCTCACCGAAGATGCGGAATGACTGAGTATCTAGCAAGATGTTTGTAGGAAAGGCTAGTCCAGGCCTTTCCTCCCCAAGGCGCCATCTCCGAATATTATTTGTTCTCACCACCCATGTGGTTGCGTTCGTCCGGTCAATGTTGATTTTCCCTAGCCTAGGGACGTTAGATCATATCACGTGATGACTAACATTGACTACCAAAGTAGAAAACCATACTGGTCGTAGGCTTCTAGCTGCTCCACAATGACCCCGCCTCGGGAACCCATATCAGCGGGGTTTGCAACCACGATTGAAAATTTGGAAGGTAATGGTGGGATCTCCGGTTGCTCGTTTATGTAGTGGCTCAAGAAAGTCGATAAAGCACCATCAGTCATAACACCTTCCCACCTTTTCAGGGTTACTAAATGTGCTGCTCAACAGCTAGCGGTGGGAAACTCACCAGTGCCCGTGCCCCGGAAACTCGATATACTCTGTCTCCCATCCAGCTTCATGAGAAAGAAATCTCATTCTTCGAGAATGAAAAGTGGGAACATTCTCATCCAGTTGCCCATGGCCTTGCATTATTGGCGTTCCAACATAGTTATCAACAAGTAGCTCATGCCGATACGAGTTCATAGCCGCAAGGATAAGCCCACTCTTTTTCGGGTCTGCTTCATGCCACATATGATATGGCACATATGCTGTTTGTGGTCAGCCCCATGGCTTGTGGGAGCGGAGGCCTTTACTTGGAGCATACCAGAGATGGAGGTATACCCAGACAAAGGAGTAGCTGCAATGATCTTGTCACTCTTATGTGTCAAGGCGTACCATGTCCCTTGCCCTCCGTTCGAGTGCCCGGTAACAACCCACCTGCCCAAATCAACATTTGGCCCCTTCCAGCCTGTAGACTTGATCCAATCAGGGATAGATGCAATTGCTGCTTCCACCTCGGCCCAACCCCATATATCTTTCCAAAGCGTCAGAGGTTATGAAGTGCTCTACGGGGCAATGAGATGCAACTTACGCCAATCATCACCACTCCAAAGTGTCACCCCCTGGGGAAGCAATAACCAAGCACAAAGGCCTGGTAACTTTGCGTACACATCTTGTGCTGGGCCCGAATGTACGTCCACTCCCGCCCCATGAAGACTGAGAAGAATTGGGGGATCTGTCTGAGGTGAATGGCAAGTTGCATTGGGTGATGGTGGATGTAGTGTAGCATATGACACTATGCCCGAGGGATGTAGATATGTAAATATGTGAGGGCTATAGATAGATTTTGTGACTGGAAAGGCCAGACTTGTGGAGATATGCTCAATTCCCGAGCCGCCACCTTCCACACGGTATTGAATGAGTAGAGGGATGTTTGTAGTGTTCGTGGGGAAGTCCGTAATGCGAACTTTGAGTGGCCTAGACTGGCCTGCCGCAAGCCGAAATAAAGAATGATTAAAATCAATCGTTGGCAATATACTTCCCTAGTACTTGATTTAGATGACAGTTATGACTCCGATGCATAATACAACATACATTTTCTTCTGCTAGAATGCCCAGAATCTCAATCGACCTGGCAGCTCTCTCATTCCTTACTGGTATACTGACCCATCCCCTGCCAGCCAGCTTCCCATCCACCACATCGGGTACAATGGCCCTCTTCGACTCAACCAGTAGCCCCCCTGTTGCCAGGTCTGCCTCGATCGCAATTTCAAGAGCTGGGGGCATAGTACCACCAAAGGCTCTGATGTCATGTGTGATCCTAACATCCAATGTATGTGGCACTCCTGGCATCAGGTGCAGCACGCTCGGAGATCTTTTGTAACTGAACATGTCTCCTCCAAAGTAGGGTTTCTTATCGACAAAGTACTCCACTGTTGGCGAAATATGAAGAGTAATTGGTATAGCATCAGGCACATCCCTGCGGGGCAGGGTGACTGGCAGTGAGGATACAGGGCAGACCACCAGGACCCCGCGCGCCCATGCTTGATATTGGATCCCCGACCAGCCATATACAGACCGGAGGAATTCCCAATCAACGACACTCGAGTTGAAGCTGATTGTCATAGTGCCATGGCCTGGACTGGAAGTAGGTTTGAACCGAGCAGTGCTCCATCCTACTGTCCCATTGGTTGCCAGAGAGCTCTTGAACAGCGATGCAGGACTATAGGCGAGATGCTGGAAGCCCCCATGGTATTTAAGAGGATCCGCGCCCCATTCGGCTTCTGCTGGTCAGTTAGTAGGCGTAAATAAGGACAAAGGTTTGTAGCATGCCCCTAGTTCCAATCTGGAAAGGCCCTAGAATGTGCCAATTGTTCGAAATTTGAATTGATGTCGCGCCTGCACTGGCATTGCATTGTAAATGCACTTCATCGATGGAGGATAGCTGAGAAGTTGAGGATGGGTACGGAGCGAAAAAAATCTGTGACAAAATGGAAGCTTTCATTGTGCATGATGTTGTTGAAAGTATGCTAGCGTTGCTACGGAGAATGCAGCTCCGGAGAATGCAGCTCCGAAGAACATCACAGGGAATGCTACCATGCTCCGGAATGCTATGCCACGGAGAATGCTACGGGGAGTTGAATGTCTACATGTCGGGCCGATAGACTCTTAGGTTATCTCTTCGCGGCCACTGCCAAGATCAGGCTAGAGTCACGGGTACGAGAACACCTAAACGAGATCAGTATGATATTGAATAAGAGACATCGAACAAGTACATCGAAAAGCCTTTCTATAGTCTGGTTGGCGCGGCCCTCCTCCGAAGTTTCTATTATATATCCATACCTACTAGGCTAACCGTGTCGCCTCTCGCCGGTTGATATTTCTTGTGGGATGTGACAGCATATGACGTGCATAACTTTTGTCATCACCCCAGCCCAAGCGCATTTAGGTATCCGAATTTGAGGGGAAAAAAACGATGATTTTGGTAGTCTGGTTGGCACAAGCCCCCCGTACACAGCTTTTATCCCAAATAAGAAGTCCTAAGAATGAAACCGGAGTCTATCCTACATTATGCCTCAAATTGCAAAGAGAAGAGATATCGTCATAAACCAGACGTACGGTATTTTGACCTGCTACCATTACTGCCAAACCCATGTAAACGAGCAAACTCCCAGATCTTAAAGATGGTAACTGCGCTTCTACGGCAAGACTCTGTCAAATGCTGGAATAAGGGTCTGTGCCAGCCAGAAGGAGAAGACAAGTTTAGGCCCAGTCATCAAAAGCTTTGGCGTCAATCCCTTGAAGAAAGCTGTTGGTCCCTCGTTCTTTATCATGTTGGCGATAATCCTGACACCACTCTCGGGATTCTCGAAGTTCCTGTTCTGAATTCTGGTCTTGACAACGTCCAATGGTGCAGAAATAATCAAGGAGGCAGAAGCACCAGCGATGGAGGCAATGAAATTTTGGTACCATGATGCCTTGTTGTAGTCAGACAAGTTGAAGAGATACTCTTTGGCGAATGCAGAGCCACCGAAAAGCTAAATATGTGACTTCAGCATAGATGTAATCCAGTAGGACAGAGATACTCACGGCGAAACTTCCAGGAGCGTTTCTGGCAGCAGTCCATCCCCAACCTCTGTACAGCCCAAATCCCTCATCCTTGATAATCGTGAATAGGCCACGTCCTCGGAAGGCTTCCGGGTTGGTTTGTCTCTTGATCTTGAGCACATCGAGAGGGAGAAGTACGATCTCTCCAATACCGATCAAACTATATGATGTCAGATTCGTACACTACGGACAGTGCCTTATTGCGCATTTACTGACCTTCCAGCGGTGGCATGCATGATGGCTTTCCCGGTTCCTTTCCCAAAAGCATTGTCGAACTTGTCACCATGATGCTGACCAAGGTAATCCCTCACGAAAGGCTGACCTCCGTATTTGTAGACCCTTTGCAAGACCTATAACTACCTTGTGAGTACTCACCCCTTACCTAGATAATCTACGGTTGTGCGCACCTTGTAACCAGCAGCATATCCGAGACCAGGGAAGAGCGAGAAAAACTTCCGGCTCGCTGGAGCTTCAGCATAGTCCTTGAAAATCACCTTATTGAATTGGCCTGCAGAGGAGATTTTCGTGGAATTGCTCATCAAGCGTTTGGCGATAGTGTCAACCTATGAGTACAATCTTAGCCATGCGCAGGTCTGGAGCGCGAGGGCATACATACTGGATGGAAGACAGCAAGCTCAGAGATACCAGCGCAACCTATGGGTCACACACAGGTGAGCAATTGGGAATGAGGAAAGATTGAGATCATTCTGTATACCTGAGCCCAAGAGCCTCGCTGTTGTAGACTCCTTCTTGACATCTTTGGCAGACGTAGTATGAGCAGCGTGCATTGTCTCAACTGTGCTGATTCTTGAACCAGGAAATAAATGCTGGGTTGGAGGAAGATTACCGAGGTTGGAAGAGATGGGCCGGGAGGGCAGGAAGGCTTGGTCGGCAAGCTGCACTTGATATTCTAATTCACCATACAGCCACTCTTATATACTGTACATACTGTATGTATGTGAAATTTTCCCACAACTTTTTTTTCGTCTCCATTTCCTTTTTGGCGGGGCATCATGGGAGGCTGATCTCACGTGAGTGAAAGCTCTTGCACTAAACCGAGTATGGTAAAGCTTCCAGCTCAGAGTTTGGGGCGCCACGATAGCTGTGCCACAAACACCATTTAAAACCAAACTCATTGTCCCAACATCCTTACAACTTTTTCATCTCCCTTCAGACTGACAGCAACATCCCTTGCGCCGGCATCAACCTGGCACAATACGACATCCACTGAAAGCTACCTTGTCAGCTCCATCCGCGACTTGTTCACTTGGAGGAAAGGGACTTCGTGGTCAAAACAAGTTGGTGACCGCTTCGCAAGAAGAGAAGGAACAGAAGAGAACAAAAATTCATTAAAAGCAGAAGCCCCCCGGGCAGCCTTGCTTCTTGGATTGAATATAATTCAGCTACCTGATCACGTCTTTGTCAGACTTGAGCAATTTCTTGTTTTTTCTTTCCTTTGCCTCTTCAGAAGTGAACGAACATAGCTAGATACCATCGAAAAATCCTTATACAAGATAAGAGACAGAAAGAAAAACAAACACAAGAAGAGAAAAAGAAAGAGATAAAGAGACAAAAGGCAGAAAGGCGGAAAGGGAATTCCCACAATTTGGCTAGAAGCTGCGTGTAGTTGCGTTTCTCATCGTCTACACGCGTCTTAACTGTCATTGAATCATTGTCATAATCGACATAACTCTTTCAAGAATGTCTAGCCTCGCCCCACCTTCTGAGGTAGCTGAAGACTATAAGTCTTCATTAGAGGATTTGGCTTTCAATTCCAAATTGGAGATTAGCAATCTCACGGTGATTGCGAAGGAGAATATTCACGCAGCCCAGGCTATAGCGAGGGTTATAGAAGAACACATAGACAAAGTAAGTTGGCAGCAGATTTCTAGTTGTCTTCGCATGGTGTCAAAACCTGGCAGTCATTACTTCAGTGCTCGTTTTGCCTATACCTCTACATACTGACTAGATGATACCCAGACTGCGCCTGCTCGAAAGCTCCCCGCACTATACCTTCTCGACTCCATTGTGAAAAATGTTGGAACGCCTTATACCCTTTTCTTTGGCAGAAATTTATATCGAACTTTTATGGATGCATATACCCTTGTGGATCAACCGATTAGGAAGAAGTTGGAGGAGATGCTGCATACCTGGAAGCAGCCAGTGCCGGGATCTTCATCCTCTGCTCCTGTGTTTCCTTCAGAGGTCACACGCAAAATTGAGGCTGCTTTGATAAAGGCGAGGACCGCAGCCGTTCAACTTCAGCAAAAGCAGATGAAGCAACAACAGGACAGAATGAACTTTAGCCGTGGACAAACACAAACCGCACAGCCACCCTATAGGACCCCCCCCCAACCAGCTCCGGCCACTTTGGCGTACCCCCAGGCTGCACAGCAAACATTTGACTTTGGAAGAAATGGAGCAGATGGTTTTGGCCGACACACGGTGCGTAACTGATACTTTCATCTTACCCATCCTTATGTGCAAATTCTTATACATGTCATGGTGAATATAGCCCATTCTCCCCCAGTCTACTGTCCATAATATATTCAATCAGCCCTTGAACATCCAACAGCAGCCACTAGGAGGCCTCCCTATAATGGCCGGTAGTCCCACTAGTGTAGAAACATTACATAGTGATATAACCAGCCTAATTGAGACTGCAAAGAAACGTTTTGCTGAAAATCCCTTTGATGAAGAGGGGCAGAAAAGACTGAAGGCACTCTTAGATCTCCAGGCCATAATCCAATCCCAGCAGCTGCCACCCACACAGTTAGCTATGGTTAAAGATCAGCTTTATAAGTTGGCAAATCCAAGCCCCCCGCCCCCACCGGTTCCTATGCCACATCTTCCTCCAGCTCCGGTATCTATACCTTCGCAACAGAGTCTGGCGCAGCTTCTGGCCGCACAGTTGCAGGGTTTGGTCCCGACTCCTCCACCGGCACAAATTTCCCAAATTCCACATATCTTTCCACAGCCAACTCCTCCACCACCACTCGTACCTCCTGTCAACGATGCCGCATCCTTGTTTGCCTCTCTGCAGTCTGCCGGCCTGCTGCCTGGGTTAGGAGGACTTTCAGGTGGCCTACCGGGATTTACTCTTCCTCCCCCGCCGCCCCCACCCGTGGTGCCTCAGGGCTCAATATTGCGTAGCATTGTCCCTACACCGACGGTGCCCACTCCTCCACCGGCAGCAGCAGCTAGCAAATGGAAATCAATTGATGTCGAGCTGAAGACAGCATCTTTGAAAGCGTACGTATTCCCATAATTTCCAATGCATCATTTTATGACTGATAATTACCCTAGCCCCCGCCCTCACCTTATCCCGCTCCTCTATGAAGCCCTCCCAAACCAATGCTCTTCATGTGCAAGGCGCTTTACCGACAATGAGCAGGGCAAAGCCGAAAAGGCTTCCCACCTAGACTGGCATTTCCGGGTCCACCAGCGTATGACTGAGTCTCTAAAGCGTGGCCAAAATCGCAGTTGGTATGTTGGTGAAGAAGACTGGATCAGGTCAACTGATGAGCTTGATACTACGTCCCAGCAAAGTGGGACTGCAATATCCATGCAACGCTCTCTTACGGGGACAAACAATACCAATGGGGGAAATGCGACTGCAGCGGAGTCCCTGGAGGCAAGGAAAAGGGCTGCCAAGGAGAACTACATTCCTGTACCAAATGACCCCACATCTTCGAACTTGACTTGCCCAGTATGTAAAGAGAAGTTTGAAACGAGCTGGCATGCTGATGCAGAGGAATGGGTCTGGATGGATGCGATTAAGGTGGGGCACAAGGTATATCATGCCAGCTGCTATACTGAGTCAGGAGGGCCCGGAAAGGGTGCGGATGCAAAGCCGAGTACCGGAGCTGGGAAATCCAGCAGAGATATAACACCAGATCTGAATTTTGGCGATATTGCAGCGATTTTGAAGAATGTGAAGCGGAAGGCAGAGGTATGTTGACAAATCTCCGAGTATTGCTTTACCCGCACATCCCGCTACTCCTGTAGTCATATAATATCTTTTGTTCCTTTTATTAACATTCGCCCACTTACTAATTAGGAATTGAACATTCAGGACTCCGTCGACGCAAATGCCCGTGTCAAAGTCAAGCGCGAGGTTTAGAGAACTCCGACTGTTTCTGATTGGCAACCATACGAATCACGACAGTAGACGGTAATGACCGCTAGATCTGATACATTGGTACCACTCAATGGATCTATAAATTTGGTTTATGGTAGTCGGGGCCAGAATGGGGGTACAGTGCGTCAAATTTCAGTGCGATTTACGTGGGCTTTCTTTTTGGCGAACTGAGGCGTTTCTTTTATTTCATACAAAAGGCAGTACGCCCATGGTAAACTGCGGGAGGAAGGGTGCGATTGGTGCTGGACATGGCCATGGCAGTTACGGATTATGGAAAGGGTATGGTGCCAGGTTGTGTGGGAGGTATCTATCGTATGTGGGGTGCGGGGTATAGTTTCTTGAAAGGAAACTTCAATCAGCTGCCTCCTTTTTTCCTTGCCTATTTAATTTGTAGCTGTAGCATAATCTTGGTTTTATTTCCCCCTGTTTCTGTATTTTCATTGTTTTTGCATGGGATTGGAACTGGATGGCGTCATTTTATCAATCTCCATTGTATTTGCGGCCGAATATATCTTTCTTTACGTTTTTCTTTTTTTTTTCTTTTTTTTTGCTTCTTGGTCTTAGATAGCAACTGAGTTGAAACACAGGGTAAAAATAAATTGCAACTCAACATTAATAAGATCCCACCTATATAAGTACTCCAAAGATTGGTAAAAATATAGGTTATCCAATGCCATATATACTTTGAGCTGATTTTATGCCTTTAGCATAAGTATAAATTATTGAACAACTACCCAGATATCAAACCTCCTCATAGCCTAAGGCTCCCTTCGGGGGGAAAGGCGTATAGACTCAAATAAAAAAGCAAAAATAAGAAAACACCCCGATATCCAAAAAAAAAGCCAAGCGCCTTATACATACCTTCGTACAAGCAGAGTTCTATATAAGCCAAGTAATCAACTATTTTGTCATTTATGAACACAGGGAAGTTTGGGTGCAAAAAGTTCCCTAGTACTTACAGTATATACAACGAACGGGCATGGAAAAAGTGGTGATAACAGGGTAACTCGCAAGCCCGTCAAACTTCAAATCAATCATAACCATGATCCCAACCCGCAAATAAAACATTCGCAAAATCAAAGCAGAAGTAATAACTCTACTGGCCTCTACCCTATATTAAAATCCCACTTTCAAAACTTCCTTCTTCACCTCCATCTCCTTCTCATAACCATCCACCCTCGCCTGACTCCCTCCAATCTTCTTCCCCAAATAATCCACCCTCTTCCCAACATCCTTGCTTCCCGTACAAGCCGCCAGAACTGCCAACTCCTCCTCCCACTTCTTCATATACCCCTCCTCAATCTTCACCAGTGCATTCAATACCGCCAACTCCATCTTCGCCTTCAACACCTCGTCCTCAAGTAGCTTCCTAAATGCAGCTTTATAGACGGGTCTCCCTGGGCGGATACCATATGGCCGCCCCGAGCCTGAGGGGTGGGTGAGGATAGTTATGAGATCTGAATGCGCGAGAGATTGTAGACTCTCCTCTGCGCCTGGGGACTTGAATAATGGATGGAGGAGGATAGAGTTGTAGTTTATGCTTCCTGGTTCGACGTCTTCTGGGGTACTTATACTGGGATTTGCTGGTGCATGTGGGGGTCCTCCGTTGGCGGCGTCAAGGAGTGTGATAAGATACCAGGCTTGCTCCCTGCTCCATTTCCGAGGGGACTTTGGATCATTGTGTTGGTCGTCGGGGGAGAGGTAGAGTTTATTGATTTCCGCAGCGGAGGCGGAGACGATTTGGCTAACCGCTAAGCTTGGGCCCTCGCCGGAACGGATTCGAGTAGTGAGGGCTTCTAGGTCCGTCAGGCGCCCACCGAGAATAGCGATTGATTCGTCGAGTTCTTCTTCTAGCAGGGGATCATTTTTGCGTGCTAATTCTGTAGAAGTGGAAGGGCCGCCAGAGGACGATGTGGATCTTTGCCTCTCAGCCCTACCTTCAGCAAGTGCATTCAACACAAACGCCTTGGCCGACTGTGGGGATGCATCTCCCAACAACACTGATCTAAAGACCCTATCCGGGAGGGACTTCGAGAGAGACTTCGAGAATGAAGCATCATTTGTTAGAAATACGACATGTGCCACACTCGCACTAACAAGCAGTGCCGCCCACGAAGCAAGGCGGTCATAAATTATCGTTCCCTCCGGGGAATGCAAGAAGTTATCAATGACAACCACTGGCCTCTTTTCTGGATGTGCAGCGAGATATTCCTCATCACTTAGATTCGCATCTTTATCTGATACATCCCTACCCTGAAGCGCGATTTCCCTCAACGCAGTCCCAGCATTCTGTAGGATCTTCGAAAGTTGCAGCTCCATCGTCTGGCTAAACCCCGCGGTGGTACCAATAGTTCCTTGGGCCGCCAGGTCCGCAAGACTAGAGATTGTATTCATCCAGCTGAAAACTGGTCTATACCCAACTTGCTGCGCTGCAGCAGCAATTATAGCTGTATCCCCATGTGCCTCCGTAATAGGATCACAGTCGATAATGAGTATGTTTTTCCGTGGGGGAAGAACATGATCCAGAACAAGCTCACGCTTTCCAGAGCCCCGCGGTCCTTGGACGATGATGAATGTTTGGTTGATGTCGAGGAGCCAGGATTTAAGGGTTTCAATTGTGGAAGAGCGTTCGGAGAGTAAGGGGGAGGTTATGTCAGGGGCTTGGCGACGGAAGATGTTGGAGGTGTGGAGGCGGACCCATTTGAAAGGCTCGTATTCGCTGAGGGAGAGAGCACCAGTAACTTTGGCTTTTATGAACCAGGTTCGTATGCTGCAACGGATGAGCAGGTATGCTGATGAGACAGTTCAGGGTAATACATACGGGTCAAACACGGCAACGGTGAAGGTGGCAATGATCGCTGCCAACGCCGGTAAAACTAATTTTTCAGAGTCAGTGCGTGTGCTCAAGATAAACAAAGTGCGATCCTACCAATTCTCGGATGGCCGAAAATCCAGTCCCTCAACCAGCGCGCCTTCACTACCCTCTGATACTGCACCCTTAACACTGTCGGCGCCAGATCCTTCCCTGTTTCTCCACCAGTGACACTAGCCTTCCCATCCCCACCTCCCCTTGTCTCACCTGCCCCTATCCCCACCCCGGGCGGTTCCACAAACCTCGCCCTATGTATGCAACACCTCGCCGCACTCGCACTCCTCACACTTTTAAACTGCACCACTGCCCACCTCGGCACCTCCTTCCCCTCCCCAGGCTGCCTCACAATTTCCAAAATTTTCCCAAACCTCCTAAATAAACTATACAAACTCTCTTGGCTCAATTCCGGACCGGAGACGAATTCCACCTTCAATCTCGCGGATGGGATGTGATAGAGGTCTTCGATCCAGGGGATGCCCTCAACAAGGTAGGCCTGCAGAGGGCGTAATGGGGCAAACCATGGCCGGATTTGTGAGTTGTGGAGGTGCGATTGAATTGAGGATTCGATTTCCCGGGGTGTGCAAACAGAGGGGTCATAGGCGAATTTGACGAAGGCACCGCCGTCTTTTGGCTGGGGGTGCACAGAGAGAAGCTTGAATCCTACAAGATTAGGAGGGATGCAGTTTTGGATAGTGGAATCCGGCGAGTATGGAGTAAGTCTAAGGGCGAGGTTTCTAAAGTCCCAGTAGAATGTTTTGAGGGGGAAAATATCTGCAGAGGCACAATCCTAATTAGCTCCTCTTGTTGCCTAACCAGTGAGGAAAGGGCCACAAACTATCAAAGAACAATAACCCCTCATTCTCCCCCACGGTAATAAACCCCGGACTCGCCGTATTACTCTTCGTCTGTAACTTCTCCAGAATCGCCAAAGGCTTCGCCGTTATTGCCCCATGGCCAGGCCCTGCCGTAGTTGATCCGGACCGTTGAGCAGCGAGTAGTGGGGTATAATTCACACTCGGACTGAATCTATGTGATAATGGTAAGTTTGGATGAACAACATTTGTGCACAGAGCTGGTACACAAGGCCGGCGGAAGGCCCGAGTTGCTAGTCGGCTCATTGGTGCCCTTGGTTGTGATCGGTGATGCTGGCAGGATGGTGAATCCGAGCTTGCTATATAGGTGGGTTACTAGGTGCTTTTGGGGGGAAGCTTGGTTGCAATGAGAAGTCCAAGGATAGGTTCCATTTACATGGGGAGCTGTATTGGTGGTAAAGTAATATGGTTCAATTTCTTTTTCGCCCAAAGCGAGAATTACACCAGTGCATTACATGATTTCATTAGTTAAAACCCCCTCGTGACCCAACTGCCGTTTACATTTCCATAGCGTCCGGCCCGGCTGATTCACCCGAGCCCATATCTGCGGCACCATCATCACCAACCATCTTTGACTCATACTCTTGCAGGAACTACAACATGACATCCATTAGCTTCTGAATATGTAATGAAGAGAGTATAGAGTGAAAACCTACCTTTACACTCCTAGCCTGGTCGTAGAACAATGTATAAGCCCTTTGCACATCTTGTATAGCCACCATATTGGCCTTCCTCTTAGCCGCAATCAAGTTCGAAATGGTAACCAGGTGCGAGCCGTATCTTAGAGATGTCTCCTTCCCAATCTTTGTCAATAGAGCAAGAGCGTCCGATGAGAGTTCAACTTCCTCCTCTTGTGCCCTGGAACCCTTGTCAGACTCTGCCCTAGTCCTGGCATCTCAGGGTTCATGCTACTCACCTAATTGATATGATCTGCCCAATCTCCTCCTGACTATATGGGTATGTCGGTATAATCACAACCCTATCCAGAAAGTCCACTGGTAGCCCATGCACACTCCTCTGCCTGTCCGTCCCCCTGATCTTTGTATCGACTGCCCTATTGCTGGCCATAATCACAATCGGCGCCAATTCATCCTCCAGCGCCCTATTGATGTACGCAAAACACTCAATATCCAGCATGTGCACCTCATCAATAAAAAGCACACCAGGAACAATCTCCGCCTTCCCTTCCTCGCGCCATTCCGCAACCTTGGTATTGATCTGATCCCTAACCTCCGCCCTAATCTCACCAGTATCTCCCGAGAAGAGGGCAAGAAAACCTTGTGTACGCGAGTTGATGACGTCGATTTCATGTAGCGAGACTGTATGGACTACCTCCTTCCTCTTCTGTAGCTCCCCATCCGGGCACTGTACGAACCTCGTATCGGCACCCATCGCATCGTAATCCCTACTCCGAGTGTAGCTCCTCCCCAGCTTTGTGATTTTCCCGGTACTCTTGTCAATACTGATGACATCCCCGGCCATCACCTTCTCTTTGCTCAACCCATCAATCATCTTCCCTCCCAAATCGTAAATAGTCTCCATATCCGTTGTCTTCATTGTGAGCTTCCCTTGCTTATTGGCACCCGTAACAGAGCGATCAATCTGGATCTCCACAACCTCTCCCTCAATCATCTCCGACTCCTCTTTAATTCTTACACCAATCGATTTCCGGAATGCCTGTGTAAGCGCCTCCGTTTTCGACATTTCGAGCGAATATATTTCCGACGATGCCAACATTGTGAACGGAACATCCTGTCCCAGGGACTGCGCAATTCCCATCGCAATCGCCGTTTTACCCGTGCTGTATTGAACAATCACGAACCCATCAGCAATCCACTAACCCCCAAATAACAAGTCAACATCTCAAAAAAGACAAAATTCAAATCTCGTGTAGTACACACCTCGGTGGCCCAGCCATCAACACCGCCCTTCCAGCAATCTTTCCTTCCTTCACCATTTGTAGTATCACTGCCGCTGCCCTCCTCGCCTTGAGTTGCCCGACTAGACCTTGGGATGAGGCGCGAGGCTCGAGTGTATCGAGATCGATACCAAGACCACGGATGTGAGAGTGTGCCGCGATGAGGTTGAGCCCACGAAGCTCTTTTGTCTCACCGACGGTTTGGATTCCTAAATTCTTGAGTTTTGAGAATTATTAGCGTGTTGGTTCATTGAAAGCAGCTTTGTGTGAGCATACAGCAGCCATTTTAAGTGGGTATTAAGATGATGTTACGCTATGGGGAGGTTGATTTTTGCTCTCTTAGTCTTGAGGTCCTCTGTTTTGGATCCAAAAAGATTCAAGAGGGGCTTGGCACAAGTGGAAATGCAGATGGCGGAGCTATCATTTTATCATTTTACCTCATCACTGTTATGCAACATTTCATGACATCTCTGTTATTTTATTTTATTTTGGAGTATATAGGCTATCAGCCCACCGTGCATTAGTGTTTTCTAGGCGCACTAGCTATATATGGTATCTAGCTATATACACGTTAAACAAAAAGAGTTATCGCCTTAAAGCATTCGCGCTTTGCACCGCCTGCGACTCCGCTTACTTGAGTTAATAGTTTGCAGGAAATGTACATGAATTTGACTACAATTCCGTATTCGCTCCTGCCATCCCTCCTGTATCAACATAGTACACAACTTCAGCTGGAAAGCTTTGTGTATAATCGGGAATTCATAGAATTGGTACAAGATATAGCTATTCACAAAAAGAGCCAGTAGAAGAGAGGCAGCCAATTTCACATATCACGCAGGTGAGTAGTATAGTATGAACGACGCTGATCTGCAATATCTACTCCCCCATACCTATAGTGATTGTAGTCATCAATTAAGGACAGAATCATTAGGAGCTTTCGTACTTCTGACCCAAAGATTTTCCAAGCAGAAACAGCATTACAGTAGTACTTGTCTCCCTAGGCCTGCGTCGATTCACTAGAGTCCGAGTATTCAGGTCATGTATGGTACTCATAATGAATACAGTATTATTGTCTTGCCATAGACCACATAATACACCATTATCTATGACTGCGCTTGTATGATCCCAAGGAAGAACCTTTCCAGCTCTATTTTTGTCAACTCGTAGGTCTTCGGGAATTGTAGAGCTTCGTGCAGTACCACAGGCACCAATACCTAATGCGCGAAGGTTGGCACATAGAGTGACATTGCTGAAGTAGTTGTCAAAATATATATTGAATCGATGTCAAATATGGTAGTGTTTTGGCCAGTCGCAAGCAGGTTTGTGAGGTTGGAGTAGAGTAAGCTTCTTGGGTTCGGAGGTAGGATCAGAGGTAGGCGGATCGAAGTGAATAGAATTCATGATCACAGAGTGCGAATTTTATACCCTAGGCTGAATGCGATTCAGTTCTCGTCCCCAGAGCATCTGCACTGCCAAGACAAAGGTCAATACGGATATACCCACAAGTTATCCACACACGTGATGAGTGACCAAAACTGGTAGTCTGGTGACCAGACCGCAAAAGTGTTGACGGAAAGGACAAAAGCATTGGATTCCAGCGATCAACAAGCAAAGCTCGAATATATCACATTATTCGACCAACCCTCTTCTCAGGGCCTCGTAATTCTACATAATGGAAATATTAGAGTGCTTGGGCCTATATACTACGACATGTTTATGTAACCAGAAACGAGACTTGACCCACTATGACATACATACATACATCAGTATGTATAGGTTACCCTTAACTCATTCCTTGCATTTCCCACAATGCCCCTTTGGCCATGGAACTCCAGCTCCAGCTCCCCACCATCTTGTGGCCAATCTGTAAATCCACCACTCCAGGAACCCATAGAATCAATTGCCAATGAACGACCCAAACGCACCCCAAACCGAGACGAACTCGCTGATCTCGAATTCCGTCAACTCCTCTCCCAGCTCAATGACCCCACTACCGTTGAGGACCCTCCTGCGGCCTCGCCCGGTACCATAACCTCTCCGCCCTCCTTCTCCGCTGCGGATTGGGAGCGCATTGCCGCCGCCAAAAAAGCTAAGGAAGAATACGAGTCCACCTTCCCCACCACAATGAACTGCCTCCACGCATTCGATCAGGTCTGGTACTGCTACAGCCTCGGAGGGCAATTCTTAAATGGTGCATATATAACCCATAATAGGAAGATCATAATACTGACTACCTTCCCATCCTATAGTCTACCGCTATGGTACCCTTCGCGACTGCTCTACCCAATCCGCCGACTGGCGTTTCTGCATGCGGACAAAAGTCTACGGCGAGACCACTCGGCGAGCCATGATCCTACAGCACTACAAGCAGAAGGCGGCAAAATACAAGCAGGGGTCGAGTAGTGAGGATATATGGTCAATACGCACTGCGCCAGTGGAAGATGCATTTACAGGGTGGGCGAAGGGTGATGAAAAGGAGGCAAGTGGAGGTGGGGTACTAGTGTCAGGGCAGTCATGAAGTGGCCAGGTAGAGACTGATAAACGGGTTGCGGTGATGATGTTTTAATCAGCAGTTGTCTGTTCTCATGCCCAGTGATCAACTCCAAAATACCGTATACTTACCTCACAGTATGTGAGAGATGATACTGAGTGACGTAACATAGCACTCAATCATGTATATAGATAGGTGATGGAGCTCATCACAGCTTAGATAGCTTCTTGATATAACCATATATTTCAACAGGCCCCGCTAGTCATGATCTCGTCAGACTGTCGCTCGTGACTCTTGGCACGCGTTGTGGCAGGCCACTTGTCTTTTTTCTTTTTTCTTTTTCTTTCCATAAAGACCCTATTTGTTTTGTATATATGTATTTTCCATCTGCTACATAGTATAGCAAAACTAATAACAATGGTATATTTACTTGATATTTATTTACATTACGTGACAGTTAAAAATAGTCTTGGCACGAGATCCATGGAGGCTGCTAGATGTGTATTGCATAGCTGCATCTATGGCAACGCATATGCCGGGTTTCTGCCTGCATATTCACGCAGCACCAATTATTCTTATTCTGCTGTTCTCGGTCCCAGTCTCTTATCTACCTACGCGCTAAAATAATTATGCTGCGGGGAAAGAGTCTGGTACTAAACTGCTCCGAAAATTAGCGTATTTCTGCTCCGATGTCGGAGCAGAATGCCAAGAACAAGCACCTACGCTAGTAGCTCCTGATGGATTATGTTTTGTCCATGTTGCTTTTCAATACATAGGCCGAGCTCACGCAGGAAATTCGATATACAAGGTCAAAAACAAGTGGCTTTAACGTGAGCTCGGTCTATGTCCTGAAAACTGACATGGACCTTTGTTCGTCAGTGGATGCGGTAGTATGTGTTGCGTACATCTATCTCCAGCCCTCCGAAATCTTGTTCTCTGTCCCGGGCTATTTTCCTTTTTTTTTTTTTTTTTTTGAAGTCTATACGTCTATGGAGCCTTAGGCTATGAGATGGCCCCGTTCCTACTCCTTTGGAGAGCGTACGGAACAACACACCACACCAAGGAAACCAGATCAACCGCAACTACATACACTGTGCTTGACCCAAGCTGTATGCAAACTGTATGAGAAAAGGCAAGATAGATCTGTGGTGGTGAAATCTGCTCCAAAATCTGCTCTGGTACTATCAGTCATGGTAACATTCTTCAGAGCAGATAGCGTGGCCTTCAGAGCAGATAGTGTGGCTTTTGGAGCAGGTAGTACCGTATGGCCTTCAGAGCAGGTAGTGTAGCCTTTGGAGCAGGTAGCATGGCCTTCGGAACAGGTAGCATGGTCTTCAGAGCAGGTAGCATGGCCTTCAGAGCAGATATATGGCTTTTGGAGCAGGTAGTATGGCCTTCGGAGCAGGTAGCATGGTCTTCGGAGCAGGTAGTGTGATCTTCGGAGCAGGTAGCATGCTCTTCAGAACAGGTAACATGGCCTTTAGAGCAGGTAGTGTGGTCTTTGGAGCAGGTAGCGTGGCCTTCGGAGCAGGTAGTGTGCTCTTCAGAACAGGTAGCATGGCCTTCGGAGCAGGTAGCGTAGTCTGCGGAGCAGGTAGCGTAGCCTTCAGAGCAGATAGTGTAGCCTTTAGAGCAGGTAGCGTAGCCTTCGGAACAGGTAGCATGGTCTTCCGAGCAGGTAGTGTAGTCTTCGGAGCAGGTAGCGTGCTCTGCAGAACAGGTAGCGTGCTCTGCAGAACAGGTAGCGTGGTCTTCAAGCAAGTAGCATAGTCTTCGCAGCAGGTAGCGTAGCCTTTGGAGCAGGTAGCGTGCTCTTCAGAACAAGTAACATGGCCTTTAGAGCAGGTAGCATGGTTTTCGGAGCAGGTAGCGTAGTCTTCGAGCAGGTAGCGTACTCTTCGGAGCAGGTAGCGTGCTCTTCAGAGTAGGTAGCAGGTAGCATTCACTTTGGAGCAGGTAGCATGCCCTTCAGAGCAGTATATGTAGTTACCTTATACATACTTGTCTGCTCTACCAGCTCATCAAGTTTCTACTCTGGTCTATCTATTCTGTGCCAGGCTACCTTCTTTCTGTATAAGTAGCCTGTACCGGCTCACCAAATGTCTGCTCCGGCTCACCTAGTTTCTGCTCCGGCTCATCAAGTTCCTAATCCAGCTCACCAAATTTCTGCTCCAGCCTATCTATTCTATGCTGGTGTAAGAAGGCTACCTTCTTTCTGTGTAAGTGGCCTGTACCGGCTCACTAAATATCTGCTCTGGCTCTGCTCTGGCTCACTAAATATTTGCATCAGCTCACCAATTTCTGCTCCGGCTCACCTAGTTTCTGCTCTGGCTCACCAAGTTTCTACTCCAGCTTACCAAATTTCTGCTCCAGCCTATCTATTCTGTGCCGGTGTAGGGAGGCTACCTTCTTTCTGTGTAAGTGGCCTATACCAGCTCCTAAACATTTGTACCAGCTCACCAATTATCTACCAAATGTCTGCTCTGGCTCACCTAGTTTCTGCTCCAGCCTATTTAGTCTATGCTTTCAGGAAATCATATGCCCCTAAAGAATACTCTTGCATTATATTTAGCTCCGCAGTTTGTACTACTATGTCTCCACCTCCGTCATTATCACATCTTGCTATTAACTAGACTAACTGACCTACCTATCCGTAATAGCATTCCTCCGCAACATATTCCTTCACATTAGTATACATAGCGACTGAGGGATGAGATCATTTTCATGGTTAGTAACACATCTATTATTCACACTAGCAGCTCCATATTTTACACTAGCAGCTTTGTATTTTGACAGGACATGGTCAGATGACCTGCCCTTAGTAGGGGTCGACTACATCACTGACTACATCACCAACTCTATATTCCCAACTTCACATCACTAACTACATCAACAACCCTACATCACAGACTCACGGATGGGATAGATAGATCAATCAATACACGAAATTTGATGAGCTGGAGTAGAAACTTGCTAAGCCGAAGTAGAAACTAGGTGAGCCGGAACAGAAATTGGTGAGCTGATGCAAATATTTAGTGAGCCGGAGCAGAGCCAGAGCAGATATTTAGTGAGCCGGTACAGGCCACTTACACAGAAAGAAGGTAGCCTCCCTACACCGGCATAGAATAGATAGGCCGGAGCAGAAATTTGGTGAGCTGGATTAGAAACTTGGTGAGCTGGAGCAGAAACTAGGTGAGCCGGAGCAGACATTTGGTAAGCCGGTACAGGCCACTTACACAGAAAGAAGGTAGCCTCCCTACACCGGCAGAGAATAAATAGGCCGGAGCAGAAATTTGGTGAGCTGGAGTAGAAACTTGGTGAGCCGGAGCAGAAACTAGGTGAGCCGGAGCAGAGCTGGTGCAGATGTTTAGTGAGCCGGTACAGGCCACTTACACAGAAAGAAGGTAGCCTCCCTACACCGGCGCAGAATAGGCTGGAGCAGAAATTTGGTGAGCTGGAGTAGGAACTAGGTGAGCCGGAGCAGAAACTAGGTGAGCCGGAGCAGACATTTGGTGAGCCGGTACAGGCCACTTACACAGAAAGAAGGTAGCCTCCCTACACCAGCAGAGAATAAATAGGCCGGAGCAGAAATTTGGTGAGCTGGAGTAGAAACTTGGTGAGCCGGAGCAGAAACTAGGTGAGCCGGAGCAGAAACTAGGTGAGCCGGAGCAGAGCTGGTGCAGATGTTTAGTGAGCCGGTAGCCTCAGGCCACTTACACAGAAAGAAGGTAGCCTCCCTACACCGGTGCAGAATAGATAGGCCGGAGCAGAAATTTGGTGAGCTGGATTAGAAACTAGGTGAGCCGGAGCAGAAACTAGGTGAGCCGGAGCAGACATTTGGTGAGCCGGTACAGGCCACTTACACAGAAAGAAGGTAGCCTCCCTACACCGGCACAGAATAAATAGGCCGGAGCAGAAACTTGGTGAGCTGGTAGAGCAGACAAGTATGTATAAGCTAACTACATATATTAGTGCAGAGGTGGCGCAGACTCCTCCGACAACCCATCTCATGGCATGTAATACTCTGTTTGATATTTAATAGTCTCGAACTAGCATGTAACGCTACCTGCTCCGAAGGCCACGCTACCTGCTCCGAAAGAACGCTACCAACGCTGAAAAACACACTACCAGCTCCGAAGATAGTGGCACCGGAGCAGATTTCGGAGCAGATTTCGGAGCAGTTTAGTACCAGACTCTTTCCCCGCAGCATAATTATTTTAGCGCGTAGGTAGATAAGAGACTGGGACCGAGAACATTATTCTGCTAGGTACGAGCTGTGTTAACTACCAACTATCACAAAATGAGTGCGGCGCTTAGTATGGTTGGTTGGATCAAATCATTTCCGTCGTCTGATTTAACACCCAAAGTACATTAAGAAAGCCAGCCATGAAAGCAGATGAGAAACTAGAACCGAGAAACCGCCAGATTAGACCCTTCAATTCATTTTGATTCCTCCCTGTAAAAAAGCATCTCCGCACCCTAAACCCAAGCACCTAGCAAGACAAAGGGAAAATTATGACCAAAGGAAACCCATGCATTCACTCTTCTGAACTCCACATCAGAAGTAAAAATCTACATTGGAACAAAGAAATTTCGAAAGAATGAGGTGTTTAGTCAACCTCCTCGACGGTAGGTCCGTCATCACCACCGGCTCCTGGAGGGGCACCACCTGGGAAGCCACCAGCGCCTGGCATACCTCCTGGTGGCGCGCCACCAGTGGACTGGTAGAACTTCATCATGATTGGGTTGGCAACCCCCTCAAGCTCCTTTTGGCGGTCCTCATACTCTTCCTTGGTAGCGGTAGTGTTATGGTCTAGCCAATCAACAGTCTCATCAATGCCCTTCTTGAGTTTCTCCTTGTCAGATGCGTCAAGCTTCTCGTCCACCTTCTCATCGGAGAGGGTGTTCCTGAGGGAGTAGGCATAGGACTCGAGAGAATTCTTGGCACCAATACGAGCGGCTTCACGCTCATCCTCCTCCTTGTACTTCTCAGCCTCGGACAACATCCGCTCAATTTCCTCTTTGGAAAGACGGCCCTTGTCGTTGGTGATGGTGATCCTGTGAAATTAATTAGTATCATGTGTCAATAACGTGATCACAGCAAGATGAAACTTACTTGTTAGACTTTCCGGTGCCCTTCTCAACAGCAGAGACGTTCATGATACCGTTGGCGTCAATGTCGAAAGTAACCTCGATCTGAGGAACACCACGGGGAGCCGGTGGAATACCAGTCAATTCGAACTTCCCAAGGAGATTGTTGTCCTTGGTGCGGGCACGCTCACCCTCATAGACCTGGATCAACACACCAGGCTGGTTATCGGAGAATGTTGAAAAAACTTCAGACCTCTTCGTTGGGATAGTAGTGTTACGCTTAATGAGAGCAGTCATGACACCACCTGCGGTCTCGATACCAAGAGATAATGGGGCAACGTCGAGAAGAAGAATCTCCTGAGTCTTCGAAGAAGTGTCACCGGAGAGGATGGCGGCCTGGACGGCGGCACCGTAGGCAACTGCTTCATCAGGGTTGATGGACTTATTTGGCTCCTTTCCGTTGAAAAAATCGGAAACGAGCTTCTGGACCCTAGGGATACGGGTAGAGCCACCAACTAGGACGATCTCGTGAACACTGCTCTTGTCGATCTTAGAGTCCCTGAGCACACGGTCAACGGGCTCCATGGTGGAGCGGAAAAGGTCCTGGCACAATTCCTCGAAACGAGCACGAGTGATCGAGGTGTAGAAGTCGACACCCTCATAGAGAGAGTCAATCTCAATGGAGGTCTGAGCAGATGAAGAAAGAGTACGCTTGGCACGCTCGCAAGCAGTCCGGAGACGTCGGAGGGCACGAGCGTTGGATGTAAGATCCTTTTTGTGTTTGCGCTTGAATTCTTGGACGAAGTGGTTGACGAGACGGTTGTCGAAGTCCTCACCCCCCAAGTGAGTATCACCAGCAGTGGCCTTGACTTCGAAAATACCATCCTCAATGGTCAAAAGTGACACATCGAAAGTACCTCCCCCAAGATCGAAAATGAGCACGTTCCTCTCACCAACAGTCTTTTTATCGAGACCATAGGCAATAGCAGCGGCAGTTGGCTCGTTAATTATTCGAAGGACGTTCAAACCGGCGATGAGACCAGCATCCTTGGTTGCTTGACGCTGAGAGTCGTTGAAGTATGCAGGGACGGTGATGACAGCATTGTTGACAGTTCCACCAAGGTAGGACTCAGCGGTCTCACGCATTTTAGTCAAAACCATGGAGGAGATTTCCTCAGGGGTGAAGGTCTTGGTTTCACCCTTAAACTCGACTTGAATAACCGGTTTTCCAGCTCGGTCGATGATCTTGAACGGGAAGTGCTTCATGTCAGACTGCACTTCAGCGTCGGCGAATTTTCGTCCGATCAAACGTTTTGCATCAAAGACAGTATTATGACTGTAACAGTAAATGTTAGTAAACTAGCCTTGAGGGTAACTGTTTGTTATTGATGGGTGTACTCACGGGTTCATAGCGACTTGATTCTTCGCGGCATCACCGATCAAACGCTCGGTGTCGGTAAAGGCGACCTATGGTTGAGGATAGTTAGTGGGGCTATCCCAAACGAGGGGCAGGAGGAGACACGAAACGTACAAATGATGGTGTTGTTCGGTTTCCCTGGTCATTGGCAATAATCTCAATTCTGTCGTCTCGGAAGACGCCCACGCAGGAGTAGGTCGTTCCCAAATCGATACCAACAGCTGGTGCCATTGTGAATTCAAACGAGGATTACTCGGGGCTTCTTTCAATAACGTGGAGGATATAGTGAGGGGTACACAAATAAAATAGTCACTCGAGTGTTGGCAAAGGTCTCTGAAAGACTCGTGTATGGATAATCACTTGATGACGAGGATGAAAAAAAAATGGAGGGGTGAGTGGGCTATGGGAACTTTATAGGATTATAGCACAGTGAAAGAGAAAGTGGTGGAAAGTGTACCGTGGGCACTAGAACCTTCCAGCTACAGACAATCAAGCATTGCTACAATCTAAACATCCCACTACGGCCAAAGCCCCACTACGACCATTGAGGGCAGCCATACTCCGTAGGACCAGCCTTTTTCCCAATTTTCGTGCTTTGGCAAACCTGACTAGCATCAATTCGCTAGGACCCCCTCATTATCGTGTCGGGGCCTGTTGCGATCATACAGCTCGCTTTTGTGCACCTCGTCCAGTGTGGAGGTTGGACGTCGACGAGGTTCCAACAGATTCCATGGTGATGTCAGCTTGCTTGGCGGTAGCCACCAATCAGCCTCGGCTGTACCTGGTCTCAGCCAGATCGGCAGACCAGAATTGGCATGCTCTTGCCGAACGTTAAAGTTGTATGTGGACCTAGGAATATGGTTACTTAGAAATATGGTTACTTTACATGAACATTTTATTGTAAATCTACAGCCTGTTGAGTTTCTGATGATAATCAAAAGGCAAATTCCTAGACCCTACTCAATGCTCCAATGTTTTAATTTGCATCTGCCACCGTCGTGCAGTTATTTGTGAACATGCTCATTCAGCTGTCGCTATCAACCTCCATCTCATCATCATCCTCACTCATAACTTCAGATTGATACCTTCGTGAATATTCCCGGAGATCGGCTCTTCCGAAGGAGTCTTCTTGACCAAATCGATCATCATGAGAAAACATTGCTTGTCGAGGCCCAGAATCCGTTCTGATACCGACGGAGGATGATGGTATTGGCATCGGTGGTGGATGCATGTATTGGTTGGGCGTTGCCGCATTGGGTTCCTCTGTATCGTCCGAAACTTCAGAATCTTCATCATCGGATAAATCATAATCGGCTTCTGCCTCAGGGATTTCCTCATCGAGATCCACTTCATCCTCTGTGCCTTCGCTTTCGTCACCTACAAAGCTTTCACCCTCTGGAATCTGTGCATCCAAATCTTCTCCGTCCTCATCTTGTATGATATTCCCCACGACCCTCACACCCGCGTGCACATCTTCATCACCCTCAACCTCCGGCACATCTTCACCACCAACTGCTTGTTCTTCCAGCAACGCTAGTCTCTCGGCCTCAGCTCTCTCTGCCCTCTCATCCAGCTCTCCTTGTAAAGTCTTGTTAAATCCAGGAGGGCGTATCCATGTTGCACCGAAACGCTGGATATGCAGTTTCCTTTGTTCCACGCTCTGCTCATCCAGCGCTAGCTGGGCTAATGGAGAGATGTGGTTTTTTTTCGGTTGATTTTGGTTCTGCCGGCTTTGACTAGGATCGCTGGGATCTGGGTTTTGAGAGGCCCCAAGGCTACAGAAGCTAGCAGAGACCGTTGGAGGTGTAGTTAGCGCGAAGGAGCGCGAAGGAGTATACCAGAGAGAGTGTGCCTGTTGATCGGGTTAGCCTTTCATTCCTATGAGCTGAGCTTAGGTTTCTTACATCACGAGGTGCAATCAACGGCACAGAAGAGATCATGATTCGCAAATGCGGTGCTCTAGGAGCAGGAACGTAGTCCAGTGTTGTGATATAAATAGATGTAACCGATGTAACTATTGAATAGTCCGGTTGACACAAGATTATGAAACTGCCGGTAGAGCGGCATGAAACGCGTCGGGCCGATCCCTGTCAACTTTCAAGTCTTGAACCAGACTACCGGGAACAAAAAAGTTGAAACTTAGAAGTTTGTCGGTCACGTGCGCCTATGTGGGGGCTTGGCTCACATGACCGACGATGTGCCAAGTCCGAAAGTGCCTCTACTTAAGTCATATGTATATCACCGTTTAGTCCGCATATACAGTCACATACAATGTCTTCAGCGGATCGCGAGGTCCTGCCCACGGCGTGCGTGGCCCTTTCCTTTACCGTTTTCTATGACTTGCTGACAAGATGAGTCAGAGTAAAACCGTCTCATTATAACTTATCCATATACAATCTTGACAGGGGGAAGTTTACATATGATGGGACTGTTGATATCGATGTTGCAATTCAGGAGACCACGGACACCATCTCGTTGAATTGCAAAGAGCTCAAACTCAGGAACGCAAGCATTAAATTAGGCTCTGGAGGTTGGTTGAACTCGAAAGAGTTCCAGAGCTGTGTGGCTAACCTAGAATATTACAGTGACTGTCGAGACAACGGATTTCACTCACGATGCAAAGTCCCAAGTGGTGAAGCTCTCTTTCCCAGTACAGCTTTCTGCAGGCTCAGGCAAAGCCATTTTAACTATAAACTTCTCTGGACTTCTGAACAATGAGGTGGGTGACTTGCCTGACAGACTATTTTTTTCAAGAATGATCACTTAGTAATGGTGGAGATGGCTGGTTTCTACCGCAGTGCATACAAGAGCCAGGATGGGAAGGAAGCCTTCATGTACTCAACTCAGTTCGAGTCTTGTGATGCCCGCAGAGCCTTTCCATGGTCAGTATATTCATGATACTGTTAAGAATATCTGTTCACCCGTGCCTAGCTTCGATGAGCCAAACTTGAAAGCCACATTTGGCTTCAATATAACTGTTCCCGACAGTTACACTGCTCTTTCAAATATGCCAGAGTCCAAATGCGACGCAGCTGGAGCTGGATTGAAAAGGGTTACATTCGAGACGAGCCCTAAGATGAGCACATATGTAGGCACTCAAGCACATGGCGACCCTTTCTGGTGAGCGATGATGTTAACGTAGAATTACAGCTGTACGCATGGGCGTGTGGTGATTTCGATTACGTTGAAACACATACGCAAAGAAAATACAATGGCAAGCAACTTCCAGTCAGAGTTTATACTACGAAAGGGCTCGCTGGTCAGGGGAAATTTGCCTTGGGCAATGCCGCTAGGACTGTTGATTATTTCTCCGAGGTGAGCTATGAGTGTCTTATGGAGGTTGTAATACTGACTAGCACAGATCTTTGACATTGAATACCCATTGCCCAAAGTGGATCTTTTGGCAGTTCATGAGTTTGTGGGTATCACCATGACCTATAACAATCATTGCTAATGAACTGGGTAGTCACATGGCGCTATGGAGAACTGGGGTCTCATTACTTACAGGACTACGGCAGTGCTTTATGATGAGGCAACGTCAGACTCGAGATACAAGAATCGAGTTGCCTATGTCGTAGCCCATGGTAGGTTTTATACCAAGCCGAAAGGACATTCAAGAGTAACTGACACAGGATAGAACTTGCTCACCAATGGTTCGGTAATCTCGTTACAATGGATTGGTATGTTCCCCTTAGCTTACTACACAAATGTCGCTAATTGATAAGGTGGTCCGAACTATGGCTCAATGAGGGCTTCGCCACATGGGTAGGATGGTTAGCCGTTGATCACTTTTACCCAGGTACCTCCGACTCATTAATTTTGAATGATCTGAGCTAACGCAGTGCAGAGTGGGATGTTTGGGGGCAGTTTGTCGTACGTCGTGTGTCCAGAGGTTTTATGCCACACATTTTGTTCGGCTAACAATGCGTAGACTGAATCCCTGCAAACAGCGTTCCAACTTGACTCCCTCCGTGGATCACATCCTATTGAGGTACTAGTAAAGAATGCCTTAGATATTGATCAAATTTTTGATCATATCAGTTATTTGAAGGGGAGCAGCTGTATCAGGATGCTGAGCACCCATTTGGGAGTAGGTACATTCTTAAAGGTACATCTCTATAACTTTAAAACACCGATTTTCGCTAATCTGTGATACAATAGGGTGTGGCGGCATATTTGAAAAAACATGCATATGGTATGACCCTTCTGTACTCCGATAAAGGCTTGCTAATGATGTCTCATAGGCAATGCCACAACAGAAGATCTCTGGTATGCTCTTGGACAAGCTTCTGGAGAGGACATCTCTGGAAAGATGGTAACACATCCACGCCCACTGACACTCGCGTGAGCTGACACTCGCCCAGAGCAATTGGATCAAGGTTATTGGTTTCCCAGTGTTGACCGTGATTGAGAAGCCAGGGCAGATTCACATTAGACAGAATCGCTTCCTCAGTACTGGGGATGTTAAGCTGGAGGAAGATCAAACAGCTTGGTGGGTTCCGCTCATGATCACGAAGCAATCCTTGACTGGATCCGTGAGTGAGGCTTCATCTCTCACTACCAAAGAGGTCATCATTCGAGGGCTCGATACCACTCACTACAAGCTCAATGATGGCCAAAACGGCTTTTACCGGGTTAACTACCCACCAGAGAGGCTTGCAAAATTGGCAGAAGTAAGGAAATCGCTATCAATTTCGGATAGGGTCGGTGTGATTGCAGATGCCGCAGCCATGGCCGTCGCCGGCCTGGGCTCTACCACTGGGCTTTTGTCCTTCTTGGCGGGCCTCGAAGACGAAGAAAGCTACTTGTTAGTAGCCCGCAATCCTAGCTGAAATTGAACTGCCAGTTAACGTGACACTCTTAGGGTATGGGCCGAAATCATTGAACAGGTTGGGAAGTGCCGGTCTGTCTTCGCTGAAACGTCCCCTGAAATTGAAGAGAGGCTCAGGAAGTTCACCTTGCATCTTGCCACACCTGCAGTAGAGAAGATTGGATGGGAGTTCAAACCAGGGGAGGACTTTTTGACTGGTAGACTCAGGGCCCTACTCATTAGTGCAGCTGGGGGTGCCGGCCATTCAGGGTAAGTTCACATACTATCGCTAGTAGCTTTAGCCACTAAGGTCTGGGTCTGTTTGCGTAGCATCATTGCGGAAGCGAAGCGCCGATTCAGGCTTTACACTTCGGGCGACGACAGATCAGCTATTCACCCAAACCTCCGCTTGGCAGTCTTTCGGATTGCCGTAGCGGAGGGTGGGGGGGAGGAATTTGAGGCGGTATTGAAAGAGTATCTTTCTACAACTACCGTTGATGGTCGAGAAATTTGCCTTTCCGCAGTCGGGCGCGTACGAAAGCCAGAGTTCATTCAGAAAGCCCTTGACTTTATGCTATCAGACAAGGTTAAAACGCAGGACAAGCACACTCCAGCTATTTCTCTTGCTTCCAATCACAGAGCGAGACGTGCTCTGTGGGAGTGCATTAAGGCTCACTGGGACACGATTTACACACAGCTCTCTGGGAACATGACCGTTCTTGATAGATTCGTGAAGAATAGTCTCAACAAGTTTGCTAGCCAGGACATCTTGGAGGATATTGAGGGATTCTTCCAGGGTAAGGATAACTCGGGCTATGAGCGGGGATTGCAGATTGTCTGTGATTCAGTGAGAGGGAATATAAACTGGGTGAGCAGGGATAAAGATGTTGTGGCGAAATGGTTGAATGAGAACGTCGCCTAAGGATATGATTGGGGCACATTGAGTGGTCCTCGGCAGGCTGAGAAAGCGTTCTAAGTTACTACTCGGCGAGTCTAGATGCTGTTATTATCTAGCCCCATACGTGTTAACCTGAACTTGAAAATCATACGTAAATTGACTAAGAGAATAGTAGACAATCTTGGGACTTTATACCACCTTATAGAGCTATAAGAAAGAAACACATAAAAGTACTTGGGTATGAATATATCTCCGACATGTTTGCAGCTCCCGCTGAGGTATGTGGTGGTGTGTTGTTCGGGACTAAGGGTTTCTGCTTATGAGTACTTGAACAACCCCTGGGTGGATGACACTGGTATCCTAAAGGGGTTGCGTTATCCTAAAGGGGTTGCGTTACCCTGAATATATTTAGATAACAATATTGAAGCTTTTAGATGAGAAGCTGCTTCCTAGGCCCTACGGTGAGGACAGTCATGAGGCACGCATCGTACGGGCAGTCCATTCATTCAAGTATTAAGTGCAACCTTTCTTTCCAGTTCTTCAAAAATATGACCATAGTGTGCAAGGCTCCTTAACAGTGATTGTTTACGGGTTTGAATTGATAAGGCAAGTATCTAAGGGCCGAATAGATTAGGAGAATCATGAATATACAGCACATATCATTCTTTTTATCTGTTTGCCCATCACATCCTACAGCTGGCAAGTATTTCCTAGTCTGGGTGCACCATAGGGACTAAGGCAAACCGAGGGGTTACCCTGTGACAAGATCCAGGGCGAGGGGCGCCAAGCCAGCCACCAAATGAAGATAAACAATTTAGTACGCTCCATACCACCTATTATCCATACACGCAAAGGTTGTCCCTAAAAGTGAGAAATCCGGTTTATCTATGGCTGCCCGAGTGCGGTAAGAACGGCCATTGGGCATATTGGCGGAGCTAAGAGAGCCAGGGCACGAAGGAAGAACCAGTGGTGATATTTATGAGTAGTAACTGCACTTGTGAGGTTTTTTATTTTTATTTTTATTTTTATATTTTTATATTTTTATATTTTTAGCCTATACGCCTTTCCCCCGAAGGGCTATGAGGCGGCCCCGTTCCCGCACCTTTAAGGGTTTTTTTTATTTATTGATATGCATCATAATTGACATCCATGCGATGTGTTTACCAGATGTATCTAATACATATATGCTCCAACGTATCGGTAGTAATAAACGGAATAAAGCTCCTGTGCAAGTGGGTCACTTACGTCCCATTCTTGTGACCAGCTATGGACATAAATCTTCAATAGCGTAGGGTAGAGCACATGTTACACCGAGTGCTTTATGCCTGACAGCTGACTGCTTTCACTCTGTCCTTAGCTGATACCCGGCCTCAACACCACTCACCACCATCCTCAATCCAGCGTAACAACTTCAACCCCTACATTGTCACTGCTTCTGCCACTTCCACAGTTTCTTTCCACTAAATACTCCCAGCCTCTCCACCCGATAAGTAAAACCCCCCCTCCTTACTGTCGTCCAGTTCTTAGGACGCCCCGCACACTGCTCCCTTCTACTCCAGTTTGCTTCGCATTCGTAACAAGGTTCTAGACACTCATCGACTTCATCGCAGGCTCCCGACCAAGCACTTCTCCCTTAACGAGAAAGCCGACCACAAAGTTCATCATGAATCCTGAGTGGTACGTCACCCAGCCCATCAAAACCCCTTATCTCTGTAAAATGACGAGAAAGAAGGAGTGCTAACCGCTGTGGATTGGTGTTTTCAGAGCAACTCCCTGCTTTCAGAAATGCCGGCAGGCTCTATTTTCTTCGAGTGGAAATGCTGACAGTTTTTCAACGGGACAGATACGACTACCTCTTCAAGCTCCTCCTCATTGGTGACTCTGGAGTTGGAAAGTCTTGTCTGCTATTACGATTTGCCGATGATACTTATACCGAGTCCTACATCTCGACCATCGGTGTTGACTTTGTTAGTCCACACCTTTGCAGCCCTGGAACATGACAGAAAAGGCTGACCTATTGGGATGACAATAGAAAATCCGTACAATTGAACTTGATGCCAAGACTGTGAAGCTCCAGATTGTATGTTTGAGCTTCCTATTAACAGAGTACTATACTAACGGCTTCAATACAGTGGGATACTGCTGGTCAAGAAAGATTCCGAACCATCACATCGTCTTACTACAGAGGTGGAACCCCAAATGTCCCCATTTTTCTCTCCGGATATTGATACTCTCTCATTTTAGGCGCCCATGGAATTTGTGTTGTCTTCGATGTGACAGACATGGGTTAGTATATTTTTCATTTCCTCATAATTGTTCCATGCTGAGATTAGATCTCCAGATTCCTTCAACAACGTCAAGCAATGGCTACAAGAAATCGACCGCTACGCCACCGAGGGTGTGAACAAGCTCCTTGTTGGGAACAAGAGTGATATGTCTGATAAAAAAGTTGTGGAATACACTGTTGCAAAGGTATATTCTATTCGAAGGGCTTTTTGGCAATCCACGCTGATGGAGTTTCGCGCTTAGGAATTCGCCGACAGCCTGGGCATTCCATTCCTTGAGACGTCGGCGAAGAGCGCCAACAATGTCGAACAAGCTTTCTTGACTATGGCGAGACAAATCAAAGTGAGACATTCCCTACATACAACAGTTTCCACTCTGCTAATATCTGTATCAGGAACGAATGGGAACCCCAACAACCAACAACAAGCCAGCTATCCAAGTTGGTGCAGGCCAAGGTGTCCAGCAATCTTCCGGTGGGTGCTGTTAAGCGGAGACACGTTTGGAGAGGGCGTGAGAAAGGCGTGAGAAAGGCGTGGTAGGGACAAGGAACCTGATGGCGAGGGGAAAGGGGATGCGGGGCGGTCGGTGGCATGATGTCAAGGTTGCGGGGTGGTTTTGTGTGTGGGAGTTTTATGTTCATTGTCTTATCAGTATCCTCGGTGGCTTCATTAATGTGGTGTTCTTCAAGCCCCTTTTTTAAGTCCTCTCCGCTTGTGTGTGCTTCTACCCCTGTTTTTTTTGTACTCATCTCCTTCCCCTACTCGTCGGATATGTACGTGTTGTATGCGGTTCCTTAAATTATACTTCTTGGTTGTTCACTTACTCCCCGCTACCTGTTCTTGACTTTCACACTCTTTACTGGTACGCCATCGTGATCTTGGGCCCTTCTAAGCTGGGCTTTGGTCTGTTGTACTCTTGTGTCTTCAGTTAACGATCAATGCTTGAAGCTACGATATTTAGATGGCCAGGGCATGGGGACGCTGTGGGAAAGGTTTATCTGTGGCATGGGCTGGGGAATATAGATGTGCATTAGTACCTTTGGAGTGTATCTTTGGCCACTATTACAATAAGTTGGCTTGTTGATGGTTTTTGGTTGTTGATATATTGTATTATATGAACTAGTAAACCAATTGACAGCATAACATGGATTATTACAATCTAACCTGCTGCCAAAAGGAGAAGCATATATCCCAAGTATTTACTGTTTTAGTTTCATAATTCTCCCCAAGTACTTCCCAGTATTCTTCCACCTTTCCAACTCCTCTTTCATAGAACAGATACCGCCCCACCCCACCCACACAACCACAGTAAATGAATCCGGAACCACAAACATAGCAGCAGCAAAGCTCCCAGAAAACCCAATCACCAAACCCAAACCCAAACCCAAACCCAAATAACAAAACAAACCAGCTTGCTCCATAATGCAAGCAAAAAAAGCAAGAAAACCCCCCAACGAGAGAGCAACAAGTGAGATGTAAATCTAACTCCGAGATAGAACAAAGAACAAGCACCCAACGTAAGGAACGGAGTTAATAATACAAGTTATTGACATCTTTAGGAAGCAATATACGGTGAATGAATTACAGTATTATGAGGAACCAACAGTAGTCAGTGGCTGTGCTGGGGTGGGAATACGCGGGGCAGGGGATCCAGTGGTCCCAGTAGCAGCAGAAGCATGGTCAATTGGTAGCGGAGCAACAGGCATAGTGCGTGGCGTGTCTACCGAGACTGGAGGTGCCTTTGCTTGCCTAGCTGGACCCTGAGGCTGCTGCTTCTGTGAGGGAGATGGAGGTGCGGGTGCATTTAGAGGCTGAACTTGGGCTGGTGGATGTGAGGCCTGGGCTAGAGCTGGTGGGCTCGAAGTGGGTGTCACACTAGTCTTCTGTTTCTGCTTTTCAATGAACAGCTTCTGCTGATTCTGTTGAATTTGCTGCAGCTGTTGCTCTCTCGTGAGCTGTGATATGCTTGCTCCCATATGCCCCATTTGCGCCACAGGCCGTGAGGCCTGCTGTGGCTGATGGTGTTGCGGTTGTGGTTGCTGCTGCTGATCTGATTGGGGGTAGTGATGAGGATAGCCACTAGTCACGAATTGATGAGGTGGGGGATACCAATACATTTGCTGTGCTTGGTGAGGTGGCATATGGGCTTGCTGGGGAGGATACCAATGATATTGCGGGTGAGGCTGCTGTTGGGGGTGAGGAGAATGTGAGAGGCGAGGAGGAGAGGACGTATGGTGAGGATTCGGTTCCTGAGGGTGACTTTGCGGTTTCTGTTGCTGTTGTTGTGAATAAGGGGCCTGTTGTTGTTGAGGCTGGTGAGGGTGAGATGGGTGATACAGATAGTAGTGTTGATAAGGAGGCCATTGGCCTGGAGGGGGGCCTTGTTGCGGCTGTGGATCTGGCTGACCCAATTGGTAAGCATACTGGTGAGAATGCCCACTGGTTGAAGGTGGTGGTGGCGGCGGTGGTGGTGGTGGAATGGCGACAGCTTTTGACCGCGGAGGAGCTTTTCCTACTCGTACCGGCTTTTGCGACATCCACGATACAGCTTCATTCTCATGAACCCGGGTGGCAGGATCTGAAGAGTACTTGGCTATAGCTTCCGTACTTTGCTCGCCTAGATAATACCAAAAGTTCTTCTCAGGTTTGACTGGTTCTTGGTTCGGGTTCTTCTCTATTGGTTCTGAAACAAATTCTGACCATTTGAAGCCTGGATGACCCTCACACAAGGGGTCATTCGGTTCTGGTATTGACTTGGGGAACGCCGGCTGCTTCCAAATGGCAGAGGAAACGCCTTTGAAAGGACTTGGTTCCGGGCCTGGGGGATCTGTTGCCAGGATCCACTTCCATTCAACTTCGATGAGACCCCTGTTTCCTGGTCAACCAATAATGTCCATGTCAGGCAGCACATTAGACTCAGACGTGAAACATACCCCTTCGGTAGTAAATCTACCAGCACCATCCCTTCACTCAACCTATTTTCCATAACCACGCCTGCAAATATCTCCTGCCTAAGAAACTGCACCTGGATGACATCCCCTTTTATCAAGCTCCTACCGAAGCTTTGTATAACAGAGTCCTCCTCAAGGGCCTCCCCATCTAAGTTCTTATCCCGCTTGGGTCGGTGGTACTTGCACTGAAAGTCAATGGTGGGTTGCTTAACATATCTACCACTAGTGGGATCTTCCACCCAACTGTCTCGCATTTCCACGAGTACACCTGCGGCTGCTGCGCATGTCGCGTGGTAGCCCCGAATACATTTCTTGGCAGTGCACTGGAAGCAGGCGCCTCGCCTGGCTACTCTGCAGAACATGCATTTCAACTGTAGCCTGGCCTCTGGGATTCCAGCAATATTGTGGATGGTCTCCCTCCTTGTTATTGGATCAGTGACAAAATATGTTTCGGGTGTGTAGATTGCACAGAGTCTGTGTAGCATCATGAGTCAGCAACTCAATATTATTGTTGTGTATGGTACGGCAATGACAAAAGAAACTAACTACCAACCTGTGTGCCTTCTTGCCATTGTCTGTAGGCAACATCTCTTCTGTAGGCATATAATTCGGACACAGGATACACTATGGCGGAAGACACAAAGTTCAGCGTTTGGGAATCACCACGCGGAATGTACAAGAGCAACATACATGGTCGCGCTGTGCTGCCACATTGATCTTGAAGTTGACCCTTCGGATTCTCTTCCTGGGTTCCGATCCATCACCTGCAATCTTCTGTCGCTTCTTATGCGGTTTCACACCGACACTCTCAGGCGGTGTCAGGACCTCCCCCATTCCTGCACCAAAGTCTTCTATTTCCTCACCCTCGTCACCGTAGTCATATTCATCTTCCGTCACTTCGCCCCTAAGTCTCCTCTCAATTTCTTCGACGTCAACCCAGACTGCATCATCAATACAATGGCACTTTTTAGCGATTTTCCCATAGTCTAACCATGACTCGGTAGCGAAGTTCACACTTTCGGCGCAATTATATCCAAGGTTATATCCTGAGTGGTAACCATAAGGAAAGGTGATCACGAACTCCCCTTGGTGGTGGACAAGCTTGTTGACACGAATGCCATTTTGCTGCAAGAGTGATGGGGAAACAAGGAAAGTTTTGTGACGAAGAAACTGGTCACATCTTCTCGCCTCTTGTGGCCAGATGTCTAGGATTTCCAAGTTAGTAATCAGATTTCCAAATCAAGGATAGCGATATAGCTACTTTTCATCACTTGTTCAAACTTGGGAGCGTCCTCCTGGCTGATCGAGTACCATTGTTTAGGGGCCCCAAAATGGATATAGTTGATGCTGTAAAGGTCGACATCCTCTAAATGCCAAGCAAATGTGCTTTTCCACATTCCAAGATATAGATAAGCAGTGTTCACACCCGGAAGCTTCTGTCCCAGACAATCCAGAAGATTCTCAAGCTTGGCAACGTTCCATGACGTTGTGGAATCATCAAACAGTGAGCCCGGCATATCAGCACCATAGAGCGGGCTATTATATGTCAGGCTTCGCCAATATGCTTTTTCCAGCTCTTCACAACGTTCTTGGGTATACTCTTCAGCGTCCTGTATGCGATAATCAAATCCATCCCAAATAGAGTCATGTGGAACATAGTCATCTTCATAATCGTCGTCTTTACTAAACTTTCTGGTGTTTCGGCGCTTGCTTCGGGGCTGTCGGCCGTGAGAGTCAGTAATAACTTCTGATGACGTTGCCCGCTTTCTAGGCTGTCGACCATGTGAGTCTGTTTTGGGTGCTGGTGATCCGTCGTCTAGATCTTCCATCTCTTCAACTTCATCTTTGACGCTGGCTGGGCTTGTCAGCCGTGTTGTATTACCCTTTTTGGGAACTTTGGGCTCTGAATCGTCGGCATTCTTGATCCTAGAGCCTCTTTTATTTCCCACAGCTTTGTGCACCTGTTTTGGTGCTTGACCCAACCTTCTCTCTCCTCGTTTTGCTGGGGGCTGGTGGTCAACAGCTTCGCATAATTTCCTCCATTCAGGTAAGTTATATGTTCGCTGCTTCTCCACATTCTCTTGTCTAAATGTCCCTGAGTTCCCGTTGATATGCTGAACAATGGGGTTCTTGATTTTTATATCCTTAACCTTGTCATCCAGGGCAGGGAGCGAATCCAGCCTGGGAAGAAAAGCAAACATTAGCTAAGTGTACATTTTCAGTGGTGTTATCATGTGGCGGCAAGTAATTACAGATGACATGGTTGCATCAAGGTGCAGGTATGTGCAGGCAACGGGCATGACATGGGGTAAAATAGCGCCGACGGAGTGGGAAGAACAAACCATTCTTTGGGTGCAATAATCTTCACGATCCCCGATCTCATCCCATAATGGTTGATTTTATCGACAAACTTTTTGAAGGATTCAAATTGTTTCATGGTCTAGATAAATCAAGGGAGCGAGAATGGGTTAGCAGTTGGTTGTCATGCGAATTAGTTCAGTAGTAATGCCTGGCAGACATAGCGGAAGATCAACCTATCGTGATGATCTCTCTTCCTACTACTATTCCAGCACAGATACAACGCTCCCAATCAACTCAATCACGTAACATCGCCTCCTTCGAGCCACACCAATTGTGATGCGCCTCAAACTCAACTAGGCTCGGAAGTACTCACAGGTTTAAACACCGGGATTTTCCCGCCGCCGTAGTAGTAGGCCGGAACAATCTCTCCATCGTCAACCACACCTCCCTCGGCATCTATCTCGTCTCCATTTCCGGTAGCAGGTTCGTTCCCTTCTGCTTCTTTCTCTTCTTGAAACGACTCATACTCTTCTGTACTACCACTTGCTGCTGATGATAATTTACTATCGATGACAACTTCGAAATCCGCTTGGTTCTTCTGCGTTTTGGCATTGCTGGAAATACGGGCATTGAAAGCACTCCCGCTCTCCGATTCCACTGACGAGAGCGAGGACAGTGATGATGACCTCGACCTCGGAGGCATTCTGTCGAGTCTTGCCGGAGGTGTTATCACGAGGCGTTGTTAGGTCGGCAACTCCACTGATCTCCGACAGCGATTAGATTCCCGAACCGCCAACAGAACACAGACACGGTGGTAGTGACAATTGTGTTGGAGTTGTGGAAAGAAAAAAGCTTAACACAGCGATAGCGGTGGCGTGCTTGGTAAGTTCCAGCCGTATCGCTAACTCCAAAAGCGATGTACTTAGGTACTTATTCAACGGTGCTGTGCGTGTAAATCAACACTTGAAACCACAGCTGGAGAGGGAAGGACCTTCTCGGCAGGGGTGGGGTCAGTCGAGACAGCGTGGAAACGAGTGAAGCTACTAAATAGTAGTAATGTCAGTCGGGGGGTGGTGTATATGGCAGTGGTGTATCTATCGAGATGTGACCTCTCTGTCTTGGAGGACTAAGATTCACAGAAGGGGATGGGTTGGAACAATCAAAGAATAAGGAACTCCACGGGCTAAGAGCAAAGTGAATCTAGTAACGACTCGCTAAGTGGAAGGGCTTCGTGATCTCAATGCCATGCCATCATACTCTCCTGCTACCTACTCGTGTGGAGGATCATAAATTTATCTGATGAGGAAGAGTACTGTCGGGAAATTTACCATACAGTCTTCCCAGTTCCTGATGTACTAAGCAGACACTTCTTGACGGCGAAAAAGTACATTACTTATGTAATCGTATCTACCTCAAGTTACCCTAGTCTGGTTGCATGCCACTTGCCACACATCTACCGCTAGTCTAAGCCACATCAGTAACTTGCATCCTTGCGCCAAGCCCAGGTGACGTTTTAGACACACCATGGTTGGTCGCCAGACTAAATCCTGTGCCACCAAAAGAATCAATCATATGCCAGTCATGACACAATTACAATTCAGAAGCAGAGTGGTATCGACTGCAGAGATACTTTGCAACTGGTGCCAAGCGGCTGTGTGTGGCAGGGCTTTTAAGTATACTGAGGGTGAGATATTGAGGCAGGAGGGATGAAGAGTCCTCCCCCTATGGAAGGAGACAAGGTGCGTGGATAGATGATGGATTCTTTCCATTTCTGGCAGCGATACCCTTCAAAGACATACATTACCTAGTATATCTAGCAAGCTACATGGAGTCGAGGTTCTCTGTCTCTGGTCACGGACTGTAATCACAGCACGTTCGCCACAGCTGATACCTCCTATCTATGTTATTGACAAACAATTGACAGAATTACATGCTAGAAATTACCCTGGAATAAACCCCCTCCACTTGAAACAACTGCGAGGTATAAAAAGATGGAGAGGGCTCTGTCCGCCTTCCTATATGCTTTCTGGGTATACGTTCTTGCATTGTAGGCCATGATATAGGATATACTAATGTAATATCTTTTCACAAATCCACTCTGCTGGCAGTAAACCACATCACCCAAAGACAGCGAGCATACCATGGTTCAAAATGGGGGGCGATGAAGGTTGTGATAGTACACGTAAAAGTAAAACCCGCATCGAGCTACCAATCGTATAGACAACCGAGAGACAATGTATAAACAACGTTCTGTATTATTTTTGGACCCACTCCCCGGATCCTGTCACCCCACTAAATGCTTCATGGAACATCTAACTCCCCGGGAACAACCCATTATCCACTAAAAGGAACATAACAGCCAGAAATGATCATGTAGATTTTTGTGGTACCATGAGATGCTCGAACGCGAATATCAATGCTCCAAACCTGCTAAAATGGAAGAGAGATCGTAAAAGCAAACAGGAAAGTGGAGAAGAAAATTTCAAGTGATAATGTGCAAAACCCCGAGGAATCATATGAAAGAGGAAGAGTCTCGCGCGCGTGAGTTTCTCGATTAGAGTCGATATGTTGGCTAGACGCCCTGAGCTTGTGGTTGCTGTTGTTGCGGATTTTGTTGGAATCCACCTCTTCCCCTATAACCACCGCCTCGTCCACCCGAATACCCCT